>OFEJ01000076.1_pt1 | contig 29316 bp, 31 predicted proteins | sample 1521051 | NCBI WGS metagenome assembly OFEJ01 (sample SAMN06268701, study PRJEB24108) | sediment metagenome | isolation source: Joseph's Coat, Yellowstone National Park, Wyoming, USA | place: USA:Joseph's Coat, Yellowstone National Park, Wyoming, USA | reverse complement strand
GGCAAGACGCAGCTCTGCCACCAGCTGGCGGTGATGGTGCAGCTGCCGAGGGAGAAGGGTGGTTTGTCGGGCAAGGCCCTCTACATCGACACGGAGGGCACGTTTAGGCCCGAGAGGATCGTGAGCATGGCGAGGTACAGGGGCCTCGACCCGGAGAAGGCGCTGGAGGGCGTGCTGGTGGTGGAGGCCCCGGGGCAGGCGGAGCTCGCCGAGGCGGTGCTGGCGCTGGGGGGGCTGGGGGTCCAGCTCGTGGTCGTGGACTCGATCTCCTACCCCTTCGCGTTCCCGAGGAGCGTGGGGGAGGCGAGGAGGAGCTGGGGGAGGATGGCGGCCCTGCTCAAGCGGCTGGCGCTGTGGGGCGGGCTGGCGGTCGTCGCGAGCGCGGAGCGGGGCGGCAGGGTGGTGGGGGACCCCTACGCCTCCATGTGGGTCGACCGGAGGGTCAGGCTGGAGCCGCTGGGCGGGGGGCTGGTCGAGGCGCGCCTCGCCGTCCCCTGGTCCCCCCGCAGGTGCAGGCTGAGGATCGCGGAGGGGGGCGTGCTCCCGGCGGGGTCAGGGGTGGAGGGCGCTGGCGGCGATCGACCAGGAGAGCGCTAGGGCGCCCACGTACTCGAGCGCCTCCCTCGCCCCGCCGAGCAGCTTCCGCCTCCGGAGCGCGAGCGCGGCGGCCAAGGCGGCGAGGTAGCCGAGGAGGGGCGGGGCGCGGAGGGCCCCGAGCGCTAGGCCGAGGGAGAGCGCGGCCAGCAGGTGCGCGCGTCCTTCGAGCTTCACGCGGCTCCGCGCGGGGGGAGGGTTTTAACGGTGGCGGCGCCCGGCCCGGGCGTGAAGGCCTCGCTGACCGCGCTCGACTTCGCGGCGCTGCTGAGGGAGTCGCTGTGGGAGCTGGAGGGCATGAGGCTGCAGAAGGCTTGGGGGCTGGGCGAGGCGGTGGTGGCGAGGTTCCGGGAGCCGCTGGCGGGCGACCGCGTGCTGGTGCTCAGCCCCAAGCTCGGCGTCTTCGAGACGAGGTACGAGCTGCCGAGGGGGGAGCCGCCCCCCCAGCTCGCGGACGCGCTGCGCTGGCTCCGGGGGGCGAGGCTGGCCTGCGTCAGGCAGCTGAACCTCGACAGGGTCGCGGCGCTCGAGCTGGAGCGGGGCGGGCGGAGGGTGGAGCTGGTGGTCGAGTGGGTGCGGGAGGGGAACGTGCTGGTGGTGGAGGGGGGCGTCGTGAGGGCGGCGCTGCGGCAGCGGGAGATGCGGGACCGCAGGGTGGCCGCGGGCGAGCCCTACGAGCCGCCGCCGCCCAGGGGCCTCGACCCCCTCTCCATCGGGCCCTGCGACGCGCCTCCCCCCGGCGACCCGAAGCGGACGGCCGCCGCGCACCTCTCGAGGCTCGTGAACGCGCCGGGCGAGCTGGTGGCCGAGGCGCTGCACCGGTGCGGTGTCGACCCCAACTCCCCTTCCTCCCAGCTCGACCGGGCGCTCGCCTGGCGGGCCCTGCTCGAGCTCAAGCGCATGTACCTGAAGGTGCTCGGGGGCGAGCTGGAGCCCTGCCTGCTCGCGGGGGAGGGCGGGCCCTCGGCGGCCTACCCGATCAGGCTCGAGCACCTGGGCTCCGCGCTGGAGCCGGCGGGCAGCTTCACGGAGGCCGTGGACAGGGTGCTCGCGAGGCTCCGCCTCCCGGGGCGGGAGGAGGAGCGGGGGGCGGCGCTGGAGGCGGAGCGCCTGGCCGCGGAGTACGCGGCGAGGGCCGAGGCGCTGCGGAGGGCCGCGGCGGCGCTGATGGCGGACCTCGCGGGGTTCGACGCGCTCCTCGAGGAGTTCAGGGAGCTGAGGAGGAGCGCCCGCTGGGACCTCGTCGAGGGGGAGCTGAAGGCGAGGCACCCGGAGGTGGTCGCGGCGGACCCCGCCCGGAACCGGGTCCGCGTGCTCGCCGGTGGGGTGGAGGTGGAGCTGGACGCCGCGCTGACGGCCGCGCGCAACGCCTCGCGCCTCTTCGAGGAGGCGAAGGAGCTGGAGAGGAGGGCTGAGCGCGCGGCCGAGGCGGCGGCGAGGCTGAAGCCCGCGGAGCGGGAGCGGCCCGCGCTCAAGCCGAGGAGGGAGCGCAGGTGGTTCGAGAGCTTCCACCACTTCGTCTCGAGCGAGGGCTTCCTCGTCATCGGGGGCAGGGACGCGAGCCAGAACGAAGCCATCGTCCGCAAGTACATGCGGCCGGACGACGTGTTCCTACACGCGGACGTCCACGGGGGCCCCGCCGTTGTGGTCAAGGCGGAGGGGAGGGAGCCGGGGGAGGCGACGCTGCTCGAGGCGGCCCAGCTGGCCGCGGCGTACTCCAGGGCCTGGGAGCTCGGGATGGCGGCGGTCGACGTGTACTGGGTGAGGGGGGAGCAGGTCTCGAAGAGGCCGCCATCGGGCGAGTACCTGCCGAGGGGGGCGTTCATGGTGTACGGGAGGAGGAACTACCTGAGCAAGGTGAAGCTGGAGCTGGCGGTGGGGGTCAGGGTCGTGGACGGGGGCTACGAGCTCGAGGCCGGCCCGCCCTCCGCGATCGCGAAGAGCTGCGACGCCTTCGTCGTCCTCGAGCCCGGCAGGGTCCCGAGGGAGGAGGCCGCCAGGAAAGTTGCCGAGATCCTCACGGGGGCCCTGCGGGCGAAGGGGCTGAGGGTCAGGATCCCGCCCCACGAGGTGCTCCCGCTGCTCCCCAGGGGCGGCTTCCACCTGGGCCGGGGGCAAGCGTTTAAGCAGGGCCCCGAGGGGTTGCGGCGTGCCCCGCCCCAGGGTCCCGCTGGCTGAGCCGGCGCCCGAGCTGGAGGCCTCGAGCCCCGCCGAGGCGGCGGCCGAGATGGCGAGGGCCGGCTGCCTGGTGGCCCTGGCCCCGGCGGGGCCCGTGACGCTGGACTCGCTGGTCAAGCTCGCGGCCGGCGGCCGCCTCCACTCCGCCGGGCTGGCCGAGGCGGTCGCCGCGCTCCCCCGCGTCCCCGGCCGCTCGGCGGCCAGCAGCTACGCCTCGCTCGGCAGCAAGTACGCGCTGGCGCCGGGCGGCGCGCTCACCCCGCGCTCCGTTTACCGGGCCGCGCGGCGCGCCCTGCCCCCGGCCGAGGTCGCGGCCCTCGCGACGCCCCCGGCGGTCGTCGCGCCCAACGCGACGCTGAGGGGGGCGCTGAGGAGGATGGCGGAGCGCGGCTCCGTCTGCGCCTTCGTCGTGCGCGCGGGCAGGCTGAAGGGGGTCGTCGACGCGTGGACCGCGCTGCTCGTGGCGGCCGAGGAGGGGGAGGGGGGCTTGGACGCGCCCTGCGGCGAGCGCGCGAGGCGGGAGCCGGTCGCGGGCAGCCACGCGGAAGCGGCCGAGGCCCTGGGCAGGTACGGCTTCGCGGCGCTGCTCGCCGGGGGCTCAACCGTGCTGATCGACGACGTCTCGCTGCACAGGGCCCTCGTCGCGGCCGGCGGGCGGCTGCGGGGCTTGGGTGGCGGGCGGTGAGCGAGCGCTACCGGTTCGTCGCGGACGCGATGCTCGGCGACGTGGCGAAGTGGCTCCGCATACTCGGGGCGAGCACGTTCTACGAGCCGTACGCGGGGGACGAGGAGCTGATCGAGGTCGCGAAGCGGAGCGGCGCGGTGCTGCTGACGAGGGACAGGGGGCTGTGCTCGAGGGCGGCGGCGGAGGGGGTGGAGGTGATGTACGTCGGGGGCATGCGCCTCGAGGAGGCGCTCGCCGCGCTGAGCGAGCGGTACGGCGTGAGGCTGGAGATCGACCTCTCCGACACGAGGTGCCCCCTCTGCAACGGGAGGCTGAGGAGGGCTGAGAGGGGCGAGGTGGAGGGCAGGGTCCCGCCCGGCGTGCTCGAGCGGTACGGCCTGTTCCTCGTCTGCGAGTCGTGCGGGCACGTGTACTGGCCCGGCACCCACCTCCGCCGGATGAGGAGCTTCCTGCGGAGGGTGCGCGCGCTGGCCGCGCGGGGCTCGCGCTAAGCTTTTAGCCCCGGCGCGGCCGGAGAGCCGTGCCGCTGAGGCTCGAGGAGCTCACGAGGGAGGACGGCGAGTTCCTCGTCAGGCTGGCGCGCCGGGCGGTCGAGAGGTACCTCACCGAGTTCGTCCGCGTCGAGCCTCCCCCGGAGACCCCGCCGAAGCTCGCGGAGCGGTCGGGCGTCTTCGTGACGATCGAGAAGATCGTGAGGGACGCGGCCGGCGTCCCCCGCAGGGTGCTGAGGGGCTGCATCGGCTTCCCGGAGCCCGTCACGCCGCTCGCTGAGGCGACGATCGAGGCGGCGATCGCGGCGGCGACCGAGGACCCCCGCTTCGAGCCGCTCGCGCCGGGCGAGCTGAAGAGCGTGGTCTTCGAGGTCAGCGTGCTCTCGCCCCCGCAGCCAGTCGAGTACTCGAAGCCGGAGGAGCTCCTGGAGAAGGTGAAGGTGGGCAAGCACGGGGTCATCGTGGAGAAGGGCCTCCTGAGGGGCCTCCTGCTGCCCCAGGTGCCGGTGGAGTACGAGTGGGGGGTCGAGGAGTACCTGGAGAACGCCTGCATAAAAGCGGGGTTGCCCCCCGACGCGTGGAGGACGGCGAAGCTCAAGGTCTACACGTTCGAGGCGAGGGTCTTCGCCGAGGTCTACCCGGAGGGGGAGGTGGTGGAGCGCCTGCTCCTCCCCGAGTAGCGGTGGGCGCGCGTGCTCGTCTACCTGGCGGCCTGCGGGATGGGCCTGGGCCACGCGGGGCGGATGCTCGCGGTCGCGAGGAGGCTGGCGGCGAGCGAGGTTGAGGTCGTCTTCTCCTCCTACGACAGGGCGGCGGACATGATCGAGCGGGCCGGCTACCCGTGCTTGAGGACGCGGCCGGTCAGCTACGAGGTCGACGAGTGGGGCGACGTGGACGTGAAGAGGACCGTCGCGAAGGGGCCCGCGAACCTCTACCGCTTCGCGCGCCAGGTGGGCGACGAGCTGTACTTCATCGGGGTGCTCGAGCCGAACGCCGTCGTGGCGGACTCGAGGCTCTCCACGCTCATAGCCGCGAAGGTCTGGGGCGTCCCCACCCTGCTCGTGCTCTCCCAGCTGAAGGTCATAGTCCCGGTGAAGCAGCCGACTTCGCGCAAGCTGGAGGCGAAGGGGTGGGCGGAGGAGGGGCTGTACAGGCTGCTGGGGAGGCTGTGGGCGCTCGCCGACGAGATCCTCGTCCCCGACTTCCCGCCGCCCTACACGGTGGCGAAGGCGAACCTCCTCGAGGCGGAGCCCCCGCAGAAGGTGAGGTTCGTCGGCCCGGCGCTGCAGGCGTGGCCGGACGAGCTGCCCCCGCGGGAGGAGGCGAGGGAGGAGCTCGGCGTCGACGGGAGGCTGGTCGTGGCCAGCTTCACGGGCGTGGGGGGCGAGGGGAGAGCGCTCATGGAGGAGTTCCTGAGGGCCTTGGCCGAGTGCGGGCTCCCCGAGGACGCGACCGTGATCGTGTCCAGGGGCGTGCCGTCCGGCTCGACCCAGCCCGAGAGGGTGGGGAGAGGGGTTTACGTGTGCGACTGGCTCCCCCGCCGCCACTTGTACGTGCGCGCCGCCGACGCCCTCGTCACGCACGGTGGCCACACAAGCGTGATGGAGGCGATGGTGTTCGGCGTCCCAGCTGTGCACTTCGTCAGGAAGACGCACACGGAGCGCCTCGGCAACGCCCTCTCCGCCGAAGCGCTCGGCGTGGCGAGAGCCTGCCTGGCGGAGGACGGGGCGGGGAGCCTGTGCAGCGCGCTCGCCTGGGCGCTGAGCGACGAGGCCTGGAGCGCCGCGCAGAAGCTGTCCCGGGAGCTGCAGCGCTTCAGGGGCGACGCCGCGATCGCGGCCGCCGCGCTGGCGAGAGCGCGCTACGCTTAATAACAGCGCCGCCGCTGTGCTCGCGTGGGGCTTGCGGGGGCCGAGGAGCAGGTCGTGCTCTTCGTGTACAGGGGTGAGCGGTGCGCCCAGCTGGTGAAGGACGTCTACGAGGTGCTGAGGAGCTCGGGGAGGAGGGCGAGGATCAGGGTGGTGAGAGCGAACATCCAGAGCCCCGAGGAGTTCCCCGCCTTCCTCGAGTACCTGGGCGAGCTCTACGGCAGGCAGTACGTGGAGGAGTACGAGAAGTACGGGGTGAGGAAGCTGCCGGCGCTCGTCGTCGGCGGCGTGAAGCTGTTCGAGGGCGTCTTCCCGACGAGGGAGGAGCTCGCCGAGATGCTGGGCGCGGCTAAGCCGGCGCCCACCGCGGCGCCGCCCCAGCCCGCGCCGGAGGCCAAGCCGGCGCAGAGGGCCGAGCCCAAGCCGGCCGGCAGGAGCTGCACCGGCTGCGTTTTCTTCGACAGATCCGCCTCCCGCTGCCTCCTCCTCCGCGTCAGGGTCGAGGACCCCGCGAGGCCGCCTTGCGGCAGGTAACCGCGACGATAAGGATAAGAGGTTGGGCGGCAGCGCGTACTAGGGGTCGGCGTGGCGGACTTGGAGTTTTCGGCGCTGGTGAACTTCTACGAAAAGATCGAGGCCACCAGCAGCAGGCTGGCGATGACCGACCTGCTCGTCGCGCTCTTCAAGAGGACGCCGCCGGAGGTGATCGACAAGCTCGTCTACCTAACCAGGGGGACCCTGGGGCCCGACTACGCCGCGCCCGAGCTCGGCGTGGCGGAGAAGCTGGCTCTGAGGGCGGTCGCGCTGGCCCTCGGGCTCGGCGCTAAGGAGGTGGAGGCCGCCTACAAGCAGCTCGGGGATCTGGGTTCGGCGGCCGAGGAGCTCATGAAGAAGAGGAAACCGGCCTCCATCCTCGACTTCTTCGGCGGGGCCGAAGCGGCGCAGAGCGGGCGGCCGCTCACGGTCGGGGAGGTCTACGACGCCCTCATGAGGATCGCCAAAGCCGCAGGGCCGGGCGCCCAGGACGCGAAGATCACGACGCTCGTGGCGCTCCTCAAGCGGGCGCAGCCCAAGGAGGCCAAGTACCTGCTGAGGATCGTGACCGGCAAGCTCCGGCTAGGGGTCGCGGACATGACGATCCTCGACGCCCTCGCGGTGGCGTTCGCGGGCTCGAAATCCGCGAGGCCGATCATCGAGAGGGCTTACAACGTGCACCCCGACCTCGGCTACATAGCCAAGGTGCTCGCCGAGCAGGGCCTCGAGGGGGTCAAGGGGATCAGGGTGACGGTGGGGGTGCCGGTCAAGCCGATGCTCGCCGAGCGGCTTAGCGACCCAGCGGAGATCCTCTCGAAGCTGGGAGGCGCCTGCCTGGCCGAGTACAAGTACGACGGGGAGAGGGTGCAAGCCCACAAGAAGGGGGATGAGGTCGTGCTCTTCAGCAGGAGGCTGGAGAACATCACCAGCCACTACCCCGACGTCGTCGAGATGGTGAGGGAGCGCGTGAGGGCCGGGGAGGCGATCCTCGAGGGGGAGATCGTCGCCATCAACCCGGACACCGGCGAGATGCTGCCCTTCCAGGAGCTGATGCACCGGAGGAGGAAGTACGAGGTGGAGGAGGCGATGGAGAAGTACCCCGTCTCCGTGTTCCTCTTCGACCTGCTCTACGTCGACGGCGAGAGCCTGCTCGACGCGCCGCTCCCCGAGAGGAGGAAGCGCCTCGAGGAGGTCGTGGAGGAGGGCGAGCGCTTCAGGCTGGCGAGGTCGCAGATCGTGAAGAGCCCGGACGAGCTCATGCGCTTCTTCGAGGAGGCGATCGCCGAGGGCTGCGAGGGGGTCATGTGCAAGTCGCTCGAGCGGGACTCGATCTACCAGATGGGGGCTAGGGGCTGGCTGTGGATCAAGTTCAAGAGAGACTACAGGTACGAGATGACCGACACCGTCGACCTCGTGGTCGTGGGCGCGTTCTACGGCAGGGGCAAGAGGGCCGGCACCTACGGCGCGCTCCTAATGGCCGCGTACAGCCCGGAGGAGGACGTGTTCAAGACGGTGTGCAAGGTGGGCAGCGGCTTCACAGACGAGGACCTCGCCCAGCTCCCGAAGCTCCTCGAGCCCTACCGCATCGACCACAAGCACCCGAGGGTCGTGTCGAGGATGGAGGCCGATGTCTGGTTCGTCCCCGCGGTTGTGCTCGAGATCATCGGGGCGGAGATCACGCTCAGCCCCATGCACACCTGCGCGCTCGGCAAGCTGAGGCCCGACGCCGGCCTCGCCATCCGCTTCCCGCGCTTCACGGGCAGGTACCGCTTCGACAAGAAGCCGGAGGACGCGACCACCGAGGAGGAGCTGGTCGAGATGTACAAGAGGCAGAAGAAGGTCGCGGTCCCCAAAGCGCCGGCCGGCGAAGCGGCCTAGCCGCCGCCCATCCGCTCGAGGACCCTCTGGAGCGTCCAGCGCAGCGCGCTCCGGATCTCGTCGAGGCGGCGCCGCTCCCTGTAGTTCACCACCCGGATCTCCTTGACCAAACCTCCTTCCTCCACGACCTCGTAGTCGAAGGCTTCCTCCTCCGCGAGCTCGCCGGCCTCGACCATCTCGCCGTCCTTCCTCTTGTAGCCTTCCAGGATCTTCGCGACGAAGAAGCTCCGCAGGGGCGGGCTGTCGGCGGGGAGGTCGATCAGGGGCTTTATGACGAGCCCCCGTTCGTACACGACCACCCTCGCCAGCTCCTTTCCATCCCTCGACGTCACGGCGTGCTCCGAGACCCTCGATCCCAAGTCGACCTCCTTAGCCTCCTCGGGCGGAGCCTGGGGCGGGGCAGGGGGGGCCTCGCGCGGCAGCTCGGCAGCCCTCGTGAAGCTCTCCCGCGAGAGGGCGGCGTCAACGAGGCTCAGCAGAAGCTTCAGCAGCTCGACCTCGCCCTCGAGCTCCTCGATCCTCCTCTGGAGGTACGACTTCGCCTCCGCCAGCCTCCTCACGCGCTCGCCCTCCAAGCGACCACCGCCCCAGCCACGCGCGCTCGCTATTAAACTTAGCCGCCGACCGCCAGGTGTAAAAGGCGCGCCCCCTCCGGGAGGCCGTGAGGGTGGTAGCGGTCGGTAACGCGAACGTGGACCTCCTCCTCTACGTGGACGAGGTGCCGGCTGCGGGGCAGCAGGTCGAGGCCCGGGCCTTCGAGAGGAGGCCGGGGGGAGCGGCCGCGAACTTCGCGGTGGCCGCCGCCAAGCTGGGGGCGTCGTCGGCGCTGCTGTGCTGCGTGGGGCTCGACGGGGAGGGGGAGTGGCTGCTCCGCGAGCTGGAGAAGCAGGGCGTCGACACCTCGCTGGCGCTCCGCGCGGAGGCGCCGACGGGCTTCTCCGTCGTCATCGTCGACGGGAGGGGTGAGCGCGCGATGGTGGCGCACAGGGGGGCGAACGCCCTCCTCAACCGGGCTGTGGAGCGGCTCGCCCCTCCCCTGAGGGCCGACTGGGTGCACGCCGCCTCGGTCAAGCCGGACGTCGCCGAAGCGGCCCTCTCCGCGGCGAAGCGCCTCGGCGCGACGACCTCCTACGACCCGGGCGGCGCGGTGGCGAGGATGGGGTTCGAGAAGCTGGCGGGAGCGCTCAAGCACGCGGACGTGCTCTTCCTCAACGAGGAGGAGGCCGCGGCCCTAGCGGGGAGCGGGGGAGGGCGGGGGCTCGAGCGCGTCAGGGAGCTGGTCCGCGTCGTAGTCCTGAAGAGGGGGGCGAGGGGCTCGGCCGCGTGGCTCGGCGGGAGCTTCGCGGAGGCCCCCGCTTTTAAGGTCGAAGTCGTCGACACCACGGGGGCGGGCGACGCCTTCGACGCGGCTTTCGCGCTCGCGCTGAGCGCCGGCGCGGGGCTCCAGGAGGCCCTCATCTTCGCCAACGCGTGCGCGGGCTTGAAGGTTTCGAGGAGGGGGGCGCAGTCCAGCCCGACGCTAGCGGAGGCGCTGGAGTTCTTGAGGTCCGCCGGCCTCGCGGAGCTCGCCTCGAAGCTCGCGAAAGCTTTTAACAGATGGGCTGGGGACGGTCGGCGAGGGAGCGGTGGGGGCTGATGTTTTCAACCGAGTGCACCCCCCTGTGCCCCTTCCGGGCCTTCAAGTGCACGAAGAACGCGCTCGTGATCAGGAGGCGGCGCGACCGGCTTGAAGCGCTCTGCGAGTGGTCGGGCGACCGCTGTATAGGCTGGAGGTGCCAGTTCGCCGTTTGCATGCGCCACGCGCTCCTCCCGGACGGGACGTGCAGCCTGATGGTGCAGCGGAAGGAGCAGAAACCGCCCATCGACGAGGAGGCCGCGAAGCTCCCCACGAAGTACCCGGACTTGGGCAAGAAGCTGAAGCGGAGGGGGGTGGACGTCGAGGGTGAGGTTTGAGTGAAGCTCCTCCTCATTCACGCCGAGAAGTTCGAGTTCGAGGCGAGGCAGAAGGCCCTCGAGGAGGCGGAGGAGCTCGGCGAGAGCGGCGGCAGAGCGTCGGTCGAGAACGCCCTCGTCTGCTTCACGACGGTCGAGAGCTACGACGAGGCGAACCCCGCTTGGGTCGTCGCGAGGGCGGCGGAGGAGATCGCGAGCGTGGCCGAGAGGGTGGGGGTGAAGAGGGTCGTCGTCTACCCGTACGCGCACCTCTCCCCAGACCTGGCGAGGCCGAGAGCGGCTATCGCGACGCTGAAGATGCTCGCCTCGGCCTTGGAGGCGAGAGGCTTCGAGGTGGTGCGCGCGCCGTTCGGCTGGTACAAGCGCTTCACCGTAGCGTGCGTGGGCCACCCGCTCGCCGAGCTCTCCAGGACGATAAGGCCGACCGAAGCGGCTGAGGAGTACGCCGTCCTCACGCCGGAGGGCGAGGTGGTCCCGCTCAGGAGCTTCGACCTCGCTGCCGCGCCGGAGGACTTCCGGCAGCTCGTGCGGCGCGAGGTGTACGGCGAGAGGGGAGGTGGGGGTGAGGAGCCGCGCTACCTCGAGTACTGCAGGAAGTTCGGCATCGAGTGGGAGCCGTTCTCCGACATCGGCCACATGCGCTACGGCCCCGAGGCCGCCTTGATGATCGACCTCTTGGCCGAGTACGCGTGGAGGTGCGCCACGTCCCTCGGCATCCCCGTCTTCAGGGTGAGGGGCACGAACATGTTCGACCTGAGCGTCCCAGCCGTCAAGCAGCACGCAGACCTCTTCGGCGACCGCCTCTACACCGTCGAGGTCGGCCAGAAGAAGCTCGTGCTGAGGTACGCGGCGTGCCACCAGCAGTTCGCGATGCTCAAGGATTGGAGCATCAGCTACCGCCACCTCCCCTTCGGGGTCTTCGAGGTGGCCGACAGCTACAGGCTGGAGCAGCCGGGCGAGCTGCTGCTGTGCTTCAGGCTTAGGAGGTTCCTGATGCCGGACCTCCACATCCTGACGAGGGACCTGGAGGAGGCGAAGGCGGTCTCGCTGAAGGTGCACGCGAAGATCTACGAGGAGGTGAGGAAGGCGGGGAGGGACTACGTCTCCATCTACAACCTCACGCGGAGCTTCCTCGCCGAGAACAGGGACTACCTGGCGAGGCTGGCGGCGATGGAGGGGAAGCCCGCGCTGCTACACTTCGTGCCGGAGGGCAAGTACTACTGGGTTATCAACGTCGAGTACAACATCATCGACCAGCTGGGCAGGCCGCGCGAGATCGGCACCTTCCAGATCGACGTCGGCAACGCGGAGCGCTTCGGGATAACCTACGTGGACGAGAGCGGCGCCAGGAGGCACCCAGTGATCATCCACACGGCCATCATCGGCTCGCTGGAGCGGTACCTGTACATGCTCTTCGACACGGCGGCGAGGGAGGAGGCTAGGGGCGGGAAGCCCAGCCTCCCGCTCTGGCTCTCGCCCATCCAGGTTAGGGTTGTCCCGGTCTCCAGCGACCAGCTGGGGGTGGCGCTCGAGGTGGCGGAGAAGCTGAACGCGGCCGGCGTGAGGGCGGACGTCGACGACCGGGACGAGAGCGTCGCGAAGCGGGTGAGGGACGCCGAGGTGAAGTGGGTACCATACATCGTGGTCGTGGGGCCGCGCGAGGTTGAAAGGGGCGTGCTGAGCGTGAGGAGGCGCGAGGGCGGAGTGAGCGAGATGGCGCTCGAGGAGCTGCTCGCAGAGATCGAGAAGAGGCTCGAGGGTTACCCGCGCGCGCCCCTCCCGATGCCGCTGAGGGTCTCCGCGAGGCCCGGCTACTGAGTGGGCGGCGTGCCCCTGAGGCTCTCGCTAAAGGAGCTTTTGTACGAGAGGATCAGGCTGCGGGAGGAGCTGGCGTCGAAGCTCGGCCACGAGCGGGCTTCGCGGGCTTGCGGCGACTACCACGCCCGCAAGCCGCCGGTCCACTGCGGCGCGACCGTGCACAGCGTCCTCGGCTGCACGTTCAGGTGCGCGTACTGCTACCTGCCGGATATGGGTGTCAGCTTCGCGAGGGCCCAGCCCTACGGCCTGAGCGGGGAGGAAATGGCGCTGGCCCTCCTCTGCAACCCCTTCTTCCTGCCCGGCCCGCTAGGCACCTACGTGGCGTTCGGCAGCTTGGGCGAGCCGCTCCACGAGGCCGGCGCTGCGAGGACCCTCGAGTACGCGGAGGCATTCTCCCGCCTCCTGCGCAACCCCATGCAGCTCTCGACGAAAGCTGCCGTGAGCGAGCAGGTGGCCGCTAGGCTGGCGAAGGTCGAGGCGCCGCTCAACCCGCTCGTAACGATCGTAACCCTGAGGGCGAGCGCGGCTATCGAGCCGGGGGCCCCCAGCCCCTGGGAGCGGTTGGAGAGCGTGAGGCTGCTGAGGAGGGCGGGCCTGTACCCCATGGTGTTCCTCCGCCCCCTCATACCGGGGCTCGAGAAAGACGCCCTGGAGGTCGTGAGGGAGGCCAAGCGCTACGGCGCAGCCGCGGTGGTGCTCGGGGGTTTGCGGGTGACGCCGAGCATAGTAGCCCGGCTCAAGGCTGCGGGCGTGGACGTCTCGAGCGTGCTGAGCGAGGTGGGAGGCCGCCTCAGGGAGGGGGTCCAGGTGAGCGTACCCTCCCGCGCGCTGAAGGAGGCGGTGGCGGAGGAGGCGAGGCGCGCCGGCCTCGTGCCGCTGTACAGCGCCTGCTGCGCCAGCACGCTCAACGTGTACCTGAAAACGGGGCGGCGCGTGCCCTGCCCCGGCCTCGACTTCGTCGACGAGCGCTTCTGCGCGCGCTGCCCCGTGAACTGCCGCGCCATCGAGGTGGAGGTCGACCCTGAGGAGGTGAAGTGGGCGGCTAAGGAGCTGCTGGGCGTGGAAGCCGTTGCGGTCGAGGAAAGGGGCTTCGAGCTCGTCCTCCGCGTGAGCGATACGAGAGGCGCTCTCAACCGCTTGAAGCGCAGGGCAGCTCACAGGGCGCTCATCGAGACGGCCTTCAGGAGGAGGCTGCGCGTCGAGAGCGCGTAGCCGGCGCGCAAAGCAAAAGAAGGAGCTCCGAGACTAGGCGCGGGAGGCGGAAGGCCCGATGGCCGTCTCGGGCGCGCGGCGCAACCCGCTCAGGAACCTGCTCATCAGGCTGGTTTGGGACAGCAGCTTGAACCCGGGGGATTACGTCATCAGCTTCAGGTCCCGCGGGGCTCCGAGCGGCGTTGAAGCGGTTAGAGGCGATGCGCTGGAGAAAGTATACTTGAGGGGGTTCGAAGCGAGAGTGGGCGGTAGAGTGCGCTACATCCCCTTCCACCGCGTTGTCGAGGTGCGCAACGAGGCTACCGGAGAAGTGCTGTACTCCTCCCGCAAAGCTCTTGAAGAAAAATAAACCTTCGTATTTGTATTTTATAAAAAGTGAAGCTTAGATTCCTTTCTGCGCCATGTAGAGCAGGAGGTCGACCAGCCTATTGCTGAAGCCCCACTCGTTGTCGTACCACGCGATGACCTTAACCTTGTTGCTTTTGCCCCCCAGCACCATGCTCGCTTGCGCGTCGTAGATGGAGGAGTGCGGGTTGCCGATGATGTCGGAGGAGACGATGGGCTCGTCGACGTACTCGAGGATGCCCTTCAGGTAGGTTTCTGAAGCCTCCTTGAACGCCTTGTCCATCTCCTCCTTGGTCACCTCCTTGCTCAGCTGGGCCACGAGGTCGACCACAGACGCGTCGGCGACGGGCACGCGCATCGCCATGCCGTCCATCTTGCCCTTCACCTCCGGTATCACGAGGTGGAGCGCCCTCGCGGCGCCGGTGGTGGTCGGTATGATGTTGAGGGCCGCGGCCCTAGCCCTCCTGAAGTCCTCCGGGTGGATCAGGTCGAGGACCCTCTGGTCGTTGGTGTACGCGTGGACGGTGGTCATGAAGCCCCACTCGATCCCGAAGTTCTTGAGGAGGACGTAGACGACGGGGGCGAGGCAGTTGGTCGTGCACGAAGCGTTGGAGATGACTTCGTGCTTCTTGGGGTCGTACATCGTGTGGTTCACGCCCATCACGATGGTTACGTCGGCGCCCTTCGAGGGGGCTGTGACCAGCACTTTCTTCGCTCCAGCCTTGATGTGCAGCGCGGCCTTCTCGCGGTCGGTGAAGCGGCCCGTAGCCTCCATCGCCACGTCGACGCCGAGGTCCTTCCACGGGAGCTTCTCCGGGTTAGGCTCGTTGAGCACGGGGATCTCCATCCCGTCGACGACGATCTTGTTGTCCTTCACTTCCACCTTGTTCGGGAGCTTGCCGAACACGGAATCGTACTTGAGCAGGTAGGCGAGCATCTTGGGGGAGCCGATGTCGTTGATGGCGACGACCTCGTAGGTGTCGAAGAATCTCTCGTTCTTCAAAGCCGCCCTGAAGAACAGCCTGCCGATCCTCCCAAAGCCGTTTATCGCTAGCCTGTACTTCATCGCGACCCCACCCTCAACTTAGCGTTTAAAGCTTTTCACTAAAGAAGCAGCTGCCTTTGCGCGCGCTAAGCAGCGCGCAACCTCTCCCCTGTGCGGTGGCCGTTGCGGAGCCCGAAGAGTGCTTCAGACTTGCCCGGGTCCATCACGGGTCAGGCCTTTCGAGCGTCATCACTCGGTGAACCCGTTGTTAACACTCCTTAAATACCTGCGCCTAGGTAGCAGCTTGATGAGCTTGGAAGCCTGGAAGGAGGTCGCAGTCTACATCGTCGGCGACATCGTGCTGTCCCCCTCGCCGGGGAAGGCGATGAGGAAGTGGCGGGAGCAGTTCCGCGTCACGCAGACGGACCTGGCGAACGTGATGGGGGTCTCCTCCTCGGTCCTCAGCGACTACGAGAGCGGGCGGAGGCGCGCGCCGGGGACGAGGTTCCTCCGCAAGTTCGTCGCCAGCCTCATAGAGATCGACGAGAGCCGGGGCGGCCACACGCTCAGGAGCCTCGCGACGCTGCTCGTCGGGTCGTCGAAGCTCAGGGAGGCGGTCCTCGACATGCGCGAGTTCGAGGAGCCGGTGAGGTCGAAGGAGTTCTGCGAGAAGATCAAGGCCGACCTGATCGTGGGCACGGGAAGGGAGCTGATCCTCGGCTACACGGTCGTCGATTCGCTTAAGCTGGTGGTCGAGGTGCCGGCCATCGAGTACGTCAGGCTGTACGGCGCGACGACCCAGAGAGCCGCGATCTTCACGGGGGTGACGCTGGGGCGGAGCCCGATCGTTGCGGTGAAGGCGATGCAGGCGGGGATGGGCGGCCTCAAGCCCGCGCTGGTCGTCATGCACGGGGTGGCGAAACCGGATAAGCTGGCCGTGGCGATCGCCGAAAGGGAGGGGATACCGTTGGCCGTGTGCACGCTGAGGAGCGTGGAGGAGCTGCTGGAGGCCCTCAGGAGCATCTAGCGCGGCGCGCCCCTACTCCACTTTAACCCTGAAGCTCCTCCTCCGGGGTATCGTGACTTCGAGGTAGCCCGAGCGGAACGTCGCTTGCGCGCTCTCGGCGTCGACGTCGGGCGGTAGCTCCAGCTCGAGCTTGTAGCCGGAGACCTCGCACCTCGCGTAGTAGGGCACGTCGCACAGTCGGAGGGGCTCCCTCAAAGAGGCTCGTACCACCAGCCTCCTGCCAACAATCGACACTTCGACCGCCTCCTTGCTCGCCTTCGGGAGGTCCACTCTCACGAGGACCTTGTCCCCCGCGTCCACGACCTCGTAGAGAGGCTCCACCTCCCCCCGCTCGGCGTCCACGACCGGCTCGAAGAGCCTCTCGGCCTCCCTGAGCAGCCTCCTCAGCTCCCGCCGGAGCTCCCGGAAGCTTTCCTCAAACCACTCCTCCGCCACGCCGACCACCTACATGTACATGGCGGGGACCGCGAACTCGTAAGCTTTACCGGCCTCGCGCATCGCCTCCATGGTCCTCTTCATCGTCTCGCGGAGCCTAGCCCTGATCTCCTCCTCCTGCTCGAGGAGGGGTTCGACGCTGACCTTCAAGCCGAGGAGGGGGTCGAGCGCGGCTAGCACCGCCGCGGCCGCGCCCGGGTCCGGGTAGTTGAGGAACGACTCGGCGAGCAGCGCTATCCCCTTCGCCGACCGCTTGTAGCATTCCTTGAGGATGAGCGCGTAGGGGCCCGACACGAACCCCTCCCTGAACAGGTTGAAGCCGCTCTTCTCGATCAGCTCCACGTCCTCCCTCGTCACGCCGGCCCCGTAGACGGCCGGTTTCTCGAGCTTCATCCGCTGAGGCGTCGGTACGCCGCCGAGCAGCAGTAGCCGCTCGACACCCTTCGAAAGCCCCCACTCCACCACGAAGCGGGCGAAGGAGTGGATGCCCCTAACCCCGATCGCGACCTCGCTTACGAGCAGCAGAGCGCTCCTCTCTCCGGTGGAAAAGCGGTGCACCCGCATGACCGGGTGGGGGCGTGCCTCGTGGTATAGGAGCACGGGCGGGAGGTGCGGCGAATCCATGTACGCGACCATCTCGGCGCCGAGCGTCCTAGCCAAGTACGTCGACGCTATGAGGCCGACGAGCCCCACGTCCGGCATGCCCACGATGAGGTAGTCGGCTCGCGGGATTTCCATCAGCTCGTAAACGTCCCAATCCCTCATCGGCTCACGATCGAAAGCGGGGGAAATAAGCGCTGCGCCCCGCGCCTCCGGCTTTTGCGCGCGCCGTTTGGGAGGGAGAGCTCTCTCGATCGTGTAAAGAGAGAAAAACTAGAGGAGCGCGTTTTGCCGTTACTTGCTGTACCTCTTCAGCTCCTCGATGACCGGTAGGGTTCCTTTGCTGAGGAATTCCATCAGCGCGCCGCCGCCCGTGCTCACGTGCGAGACCTTGTTCGTGTACCCGAATTTCGCTGCCGCGGCGATCGTGTGGCCCCCGCCGATCACGCTGAAGGCTTTGGACCTCGCGATCGCCTCGAAGACCCTCTTGGTGCCGGTCGCGAACTCTTCGACCTCAAAGACGCCCATCGGCCCGTTCATGACGAGGCTCTTCGCGCCGGCGATCACCTTCTCGTACTCGTCCAGAGTCCTCGAGCCGACGTCCTTGATCAAGTACCGGGTCGGAAGCTGGTCGACGCCTATCTCGCTCCGCTTACCGCCCACGTCGATCGCGAGGTCCACCGGGAGGATTATCTTGCCGCTGAACCGGTTGAGAACCTCCTTGAATCGGGGTAGCAGCTGCAGGAACCCCTTCTCCTCCAGCACCTTCATGTTGGGTTCGCCGAGGTCGTAGCCCTTCGCGGCGAGGAACAGGTTCGCGACGAGCCCGCCCGTCAGCACGTAGTCGGCAATGCCCTGGCTCAGCACGGCCTCGGAGATGTCGGCCGCGTCCTCCGCCTTCGCGCCTCCCAGGATGTAGACGCAGGGTCTCTCCGGCTTCGCCCGAACTCTCGCTAGCGCGCGCAGCTCCTTCTCGAGGACCCTTCCCGCAACCACGTGCTTGGCTACGGGCATGAACCCGACGAGCGACGCGTGCGCTCTGTGGGCGGCGGCGAAGGCGTCGACGACGAACACGTCCACGTAGGGCGCGAGGTTCTGGACGAGCTCGGATTTCGCGTGCTGCTCGGCGCTCGCGCTCTTCGTCTCGCCGTCCCACATCCTCACGTTCTCGAGGAGGAGCACCTCGCCCTCGCTCAGGGCCTCGATGGCGGCTTTAGCCTTGCTCCCGAAAATGTCGTCCACGAATCGCACCGGTTTCCCAAGGATCCTGCCCATGACCTCGGCGTGCTCGCGCAGGCTCGTGAAGTCGGGGTCGCCCTTGCGCCCCTGGTGCGCGAGCACCACGACCTTAGCCCTCTTGGAGACCAGCTCCCTGATCGTCTGCTCCGTGTGCTCCCGTATCCTGCTGTCGTCGAGGATGCGCTTCGTGGCGGGGTCGATAGGGGAGTTGATGTCAACCCGCACGAAAACCCTCTTCCCGGAAACGTTAACGTCGTCCAGAGTTTTGATCCCGTACTCGGGCAGCATGCTCCCGCCGGGGTCTCCGCGGGACACCGCTATATAAACGAAGTCTCTAGAGCGTTTTAAAGGCTAGGGCGCCGCGCGGCTCGAGAGCGCGGCGAGCGAGACGTCGAGGGTGGCTGAGAGCAGCGAGAGCGCCGCAGCCAGCACGAGGAGGGCCAGCGTCAGCTGGAGCGCCGGCGCCTTCCTCTGCAGCACCGCAGCTGTCAGCCACGTGCTCTCGGTCAAAGCTATGGCGTACGAGAGCATGTAGAGCCAAGTTGAAGGGGCGGCGAGCAGCGAGAGCGCGAGAGCGAGCGTGCTTTTCGCCTCCACGTACGCCACCGCTTTCACCGTTAACCCGAGCGAGAACGCGGCGTAGGCGGCGAAGAGGGGGCCCAGGAAGGGCGCGCTGAGCGCGAGCAGCGTGAAAGCGTTGTACGAGAAGATTTGGTACACAGCCTCATCGGGGGCTTTCGCTGACGCCAGGCTTTCGAGCCTGGCTTTGTACTGCGCGTACAGCTCCTTCAACACGCCAGCGGGAGCCGGCACGCTCGCGCCGGCGATCACGGTGGCCAGCAGCAGGCCTACCATCACGGGGTAGCTCTTCGCCCGCTGCTTCAAGGGAGCTAGCTCGTCCACAGCCCTCGAGGCGGCGCAGCTTAACGGCTTAAATGCTTTCACGCGCTAGCGGCCGCTCTCCAGTAGCGAGCGGCACGCGGGCCGCTCCCACATCCCTAAAATAGGGCCGGAGCCGAGCCTCCCTCGGCCGACGATGAAATTTTCGATGAATGTCGGGATAGCCGGGTACGGCGCTTACGTGCCGATCTACAGGATCAGAGCGGCGGAGGTTGCCAGGGTTTGGGGCAGCGGCGAAGAGGAGCCGGTTAGGGAGAAGAGCGTGCCCGGCCTAGACGAGGACTCGCTGACGATGGCTTACGAAGCCGCGAGGGAGGCCCTCGAGATGTCCGGCGTGGAGCGCAGCGAGGTCGGAGCCGTGCTCGTCGGCTCGGAGTCGCCGCCCTACGCGGTAAAGCCCTCCGCCACGGTGATCGCCGAGGCTCTCGGCCTTACGCCGAGGGTTGTCGCGATCGACATGGAGTTCGCGTGCAAAGCCGGCACGACCGCTATGATCCTGGCGGCGGGCCTTGTCGCGAGCGGGGCGATCAAGCACGGGCTGGCGATAGGCACCGACAACGCGCAGGCGAGACCCGGCGACGAGCTCGAGTACACAGCGGGCGCCGGAGCGGCCGCCTACCTGGTGTCGGGCGACAGCGATAGGCTCCTAGCCGTGCTCGAGTACGCGTACTCCTACGTTACTGACACGCCCGACTTCTGGCGCCGGGAAGGGGAGCGCTACCCGCGGCACGCGTACAGGTTCACGGGAGCCCCAGCTTACTTCAACCACATCGTAGGCGCGGCGAAGGGGTTGATGGAGGAGGCCGGCCTGAAGCCCAGCGACTTCGACTACGTGGTGTTCCACCAGCCGAACGTGAAGTTCCCGCTGAGGGCGGCCCAGATGCTCGGGTTCAAGCCGGAACAGGTGAAGCCCGGGCTGCTGAGCGGCGAGATCGGGAACACGTACGCGGCCGCCTCGCTCATCGGCTTGGCTAGGGTCCTCGACGCTGCGAAGCCGAACCAGAGGATCCTCGTCGTCTCGTTCGGCAGCGGCGCCGGCTCCGACGCGATAAGCCTTGTGACGACCGAAAACGTGGGGAAGAAGAGGAGCTCGCTGGAGCGCCTCCTCTCCAGGAAGGTTTACGTGGACTACGGGCTCTACGCGAAGATGAAAGGCATCCTGAGGGTGGCTTAGCGTGAAGCGGGTGTTCATTGTAGGGGCTGGGGCGACGAAAGTCGGCGAGCACTGGGACAGGTCGCTGAGGGACCTAGCCGTCGAAGCGCTGCTCGCTGCGGTGAGGGATGCCGGGATCGATAAGCGCGATGTGCAGGCCCTCTACGTGGGCAACATGATGTCGGGCGAGCTGCAGGGCCAGGAGCACCTCGGCGCGCTGGTGGCCACGTGGGCCGGCATGGCCGGCGTCGCGGCCTTCAAGGTTGAGGCGGCCTGCGCTAGCGGGGGAGCTGCGCTGCACCAGGCGTACCTTGCGGTCGCCTCGGGCCTCTACGACTGCGTCGCGGTCGTGGGCGTCGAGAAGATGACGGACGCTTTGCCCCACGATGTCACGTCTGCGCTGCTCACGGCGGAGGACCAGGAGTACGTCGTCTTCACGGGGGCAACGTTCGTCGGGTTGAACGCGCTGGTGTACAGGATGTACATGTCGAGGTACGGGGTTAAGCAGGAGGACGTAGCGCGCTTCGCCGTCCACTGCCACAAGATGGCTGTCAACAACCCCTACGCGCAGTTCCGGCGGGAAGTCACCCTCGAGGAAGTTATGAGCTCGCCGCCTATCGCGGACCCGATTAGGCTGCTCGAGTGCGCGCCGGTGGGCGACGGGGCGGCAGCGCTCGTCCTCTGCAACGAGGACTTCCTGAAGAGGAGCCCGCGCGACGTGCTGGTCGAGGTGGCGGGGAGCGCGGTGGCGACGGACATCCTGAGCGTCCACGAGAGGAGGGACCCCCTAGCGATGGCCGGTTTCCGGAAAGCGGCGGAGGCGGCGATGAAGAGGGCTGGGATCGAAGCCAAAGACGTCGACGTCCTGGAGGTTCACGACGCTTTCACCGTGCTCGGCGTTCTCACCTTGGAGGCTCTCGGCTACGCGCCGCCGGGTAAGGGGTGGCAGCTGGTCGCCGAGGGTCAACTGGAGCCGGGTGGCGAGATTCCGACGAACACGATGGGCGGGCTTAAGGCGAGGGGGCACCCCGTGGGCGGCACCGGCGTTTACCAGGTGTTCGACATCGTGAGGCAGTTGAGGGGCGAGGCCGGCGCCAACCAGGTGGAGGGGGCGGAGATCGGCTTAGCGCAAAACTTAGGCGGCGTCGCGGGTACGGTTGCGGTCCACGTCCTGAGGAGGGTGAGGTAGATGGTGTGGGCGGAGAGCGTACCCCGGGTTTGGAGGGAAAGGGCGAAGAAGTACAGGTTGCTCGGCGGCAAGTGCCCCGCCTGCGGCAGCGTGGTTTACCCGCACAGGCAGGTTTGCCCCTACTGCGGCAGCGAAGGCCTGCAACTGGTTGAGCTCCCGAGGAAAGGCAGGGTCATCAGCTACACGGTGATCAGGCACCCGCCCAGCGACTTCGTGGGGAAGGAGCCGTACGTGGTGGCCATCGTCGAGCTGGAAGGTGGAGCGCGCGTCCTAGCGCAGCTCACGGACGTGAAGCCCGAGGAGGTTAGGGAGGGGATGGAGGTCGAGGCGGTGTTCAGGAGGTACAGGGAGCAGTCGCCCGACGGCATCATCGAGTACGGCATCAAGTTCAGGCCCGCGCACTGAGAAGTCCTTCCCTCCGTTTTTCACTCTAAACATTCTCGTACCGAGCTATGAAGAAGCCGGTAGTCCTGTGGATGTGCGGGAAAAGCCTGCGCACCCGCGAACTGCACCGGAAGCCGGGGTAGCCGGGCTCCCCGATTATGCCGCTCGGGTTTAGGCGCTCAGGCTGCAGCACGGCATCTGCAACCTCTTCCCCCTCTTCGCCCAACAGCGAGCAGGTTGAGTAGACGAGCGAGCCTCCCGGCTGTAAGTGTTGCAGTGCGTTTGCTAGCATGCTCGCCTGCAGCTTCGCGTAGCGGTCCACCTCCGGCTCTTTCCAGAGCGCGAGCCTGAGCGCGGGGTCGCTGGCGACGGCGCCGCTGTTCGTGCACGGCGCGTCGAGTAGCACGCGCTCGAATTTTTGCGCGAGCTTCAACGTAGCGGCGTCCGCGACCACCACGTGGACGTTTTTCACGCCAAGCTTCGACAGCAGCTCCCTCATCTCCCAAACCCTTCGCCTCGACGCGTCGACCGCGACCACTTCCGCCGCGTTCCCCGCCAGCTGCTGTATCAGCGACGTCTTCACGCCGGGAGCCGCGGCGGCGTCTAGCACCCGGAGCCCGGCGCGCGCTCCGAGAGCGTGCACGACAGCGACGCTCCCCTTATCCTGCACGATCGCGAGACCCCGCTCAGCCAGCTTGAGAACCTCGAAGGGAGGGTCTTCGACCCCCACGAGCTCTAGCAGCTCGGGGAAGTCCCTGTCCTCCCTGACCGTCACCACCCTCTCTAGGGTTCTCGCAACCTTCTGGACGCTGGTCTTCAGCTCGTTGACCCTAACCCACACCGTGCGTTTCGAGCACGCTTTGACCAGCTTCTCCACCTCGCGCAGCGGCATCTTCTCCGCGAGCCTCCTCACGAGCCACGGCGGGAAGGAGTTAGAGATCGCGATCCTCTCGAGGGGGGGCAGGCGGGTTAGCTCCGCCTCGAGCCGCTCGAGACCGCGCCGCGTGAGCAGCTGCCTGAGCCTCCCGCTCAGCAACCCGCTCTCCACCTGCGCCAGAGCAGGCTCTCCGCCCGAGAGCATCAGCGCGTACGCCACGCGGAACGCGCACCTGCGCCTCAACGGAAGCCCGCCCATCCCGTGGAGCTTGAGCAGGAAGTCGGCTTCGGCGAACTTCAAGAGAGCCCTTCTAGCAACCTCGAGAGCCCCCTCCCCCTTAGCGCCCACCCTCCTCACCGCTTCGAGGAAGGCTGCCTCCAGCGAAAGCTTGCGCCGTTCCACTAGCTCGAGCGTGAGCGCTGCGAGCCTGAAAGCCGCTGGAGAAACCTCCTCCATAGCGCGCGCATCGCTACGGTAGGACGTTCTTTAGCGCGAAGCTCAGGTAGAGGAGTAGGGAGGCTACTAGGAACCCCCTTTCCTTGGACGTTTCACAGAAGACCGAGACTGCGGCTGTCAGCAGGCCGAGCGTAGCAGCCTGGAACACGCGCAGCGCGAGTGCTAAGGTTACCATTGTCGCGTAGGGCACGTCGGGGTAGCGCAGCCCGGTTAAAGCGTACTGGATTAGCATGTAGGCGTAAAGGGGGAGCTGGGACACGGCGACTCCCGCCGCCGCGCTCAGCGGGGGGGCCCTCGCGCCGAAAGCCAAGCGCGGGACTAAGAGGACGGTCGCGGTCGACGCTAGGAGGCTAGCTGCAAGCTCGGCTGCGAGGAGAGCCTCTGGCTGTAGGGTGAGCGAGAGGAAGTTCTTCGGGAAGAGGAGCGGAACCTGCTCGACCTCGATCAGCTTTAGGGGGAGCCGCGTCGCGAGCGTCACGGCGACTCCGATCGAGATGCTCAGAGCCAGCGCCAGCGCGCTCAAGGCTGTGTTCTTGTAAAGAGGAACGAACAGCCGCTGGGGGACGAGGATGGGTAAAAGGTACTTTTCCAGCGCGGTTGCGCGCCTCTCTCTCGCGGAAAGCGCCCGCCGTATGGCTTCGTCCCCCTCCTTCAACGCCCTGTAGAGCGCGCGCCCCTTGCTAGTCAGCACGTACTTCCTCGACGAAGCGTCTTTGTCGACGAAGTCCTTGAGCCCGTCGAGGTTGTAGTACAGCGCGCCAACGCTGGTGCCCAGCTCCTTCCTGAGCTCCGAGAACGACAGCGCGCCGCGCTCAGCGAGCAGCTCGACGATCCTCCTCTTCACGGGGTTCCCAAGCACGGAGTAGACTTCCTCGAAACTGGGAGCGTCGTCGACCTCGCTGGAGGGCATCGCGCCTAGTCCCTGGAACCGCCTATAAGGGTAGCGGGCGCTGGAGTTGGAGCGCGCTCCGCTCACAGCGCGCAAGGGATATTAGGTATCTTACGGACGCTAACTTGCGGAGCCCATGCTATGCTACAGCATACTTTACGATGGTTCGCCGAGCAGCTTAGATAGGTTGAGACAGTTACCGAAGGTGGCGCTCGAAGTGCTGCTGCCGTCAAGTGTACTGCTAACTCTCAGCGTCCCCGAGATTGCCGATCCTCTTCTGGATGAAGGAGCGGAGGTCGTAGCGGTTAAGTTGGTCGATGGACCGGAGAAGTCGGGGGTCGAGGGTATAGAAAGAGCGGTGATAGTAGCCGATGAGCTCGGTGCTGAGCTGGTTGTTGTCCCGATGGATTCCGGAAACGCGGCGGAAGCTTTGAGCGCGCTCGAGGAGGCGTACAGCTTGATCGTCGCGTACTCCAAGAAGGTAGCGCTAGAGCCGACGCGCAGGGCTTTCCCGAAGGCTCTCGAGTTCATCAACAGCTTCCTCGGGGGAGTGTTCAAGCTGTCTGTATCCCCCTCGCGCGGCTCCACGACGGAGGAGGTCCTAGCAATGTCGTTGACCCACTTGGGTCAACTGGCGGCTGTCAAGCTAGCTAGCTTCGCTCGAGACGGTCGGGTGCTGAGGGTTTCCAGCGCGGGGGGGCTAAACGTTTTCGCGATAATAAAGGAGCTTGTGGAAAGGGGTTACGACGAGTACTTCGTCCTAGACTACGAAGCGAAGGGCCTCATCCTACCCCCCGAGATAGTCAAGAGCGATTGCGACCTCCTGTACCAGTACTTGCACTCTCTGCTCGAGAAGCTTTAAGCTGCGGGAGCAGCTCGCTCTTCTTGGACTCGGTCGCGCTGAGCATCACCCAGCCTACCCACGCCGAGAAGAACACCGCGAAGCCCACTATGGCCGCGAGGGGCAGCGCTATAACCCACCACGTCCAAGCTTCCCGCCCGAAGAGGGATGCGACCGCTTTAGCCCACGCGACGAACGAGAGGGCGTAGAGCACGCCGAAGCTCAGCGACGCTACCATCACCGCGAGACCGAGCCCCCTCCCCCTCACACGGACCCCCACCTTTCGGGGGAAAAATCTTTGCTGCCGGGGGCGCTCAGGTTCGGGCCGCAGCGCGCGGAACCTTCTTTTAGCGCCCCCTCCTGCGCTCCTTCAGAGCGTGTGCGCGATGGCTGGGTGGGCGGCGGTGCCTCGGCTCGCGAGAATTGCGAGGAAACTGGCGAGCGCGCTAGGGGTCTACAAGCTCTACGAGAAGCTGCTGGAGTCGGAGGTCAGGAGCGGTGGCAGCATCCCTTCGCACGTCGCCGTGATACTCGATGGCAACAGGAGGTGGGCTAGGGAGGAGGGCGTGCCTCTCGAGGTCGGTTACAGGGAAGGGGCTCGGCGAGTGGAGGAGTTCTTGAGATGGTGCTACGATATGGGGGTGCGGACGGTAACGCTTTACGCCCTCTCGACGGAGAACCTTTCGCGCAGGAGCCCCGAGGAGATTCAGCTGCTTTTAGGGATCCTCCGCGAGTACTTGAGGAAGGAGCTGCGGGAGGGTGAGCTGGTGAAGAGGAGGGTCAAGGTTAAGGCCATCGGCTTCCCCGAGCTGCTGCCGCCCGACATCGCTGAGGGCTTCAGAGAGCTCGAGAGGAGGACGGAAGGCTTCTCGGAGAGGTTCCTCAACGTAGCTGTAGCGTACGGCGGCCGCGCGGAGATCGTGGAAGCCGCGAAGAGGATCGCGGGGGACGTGGTGAGGGGGGCGCTGAAGCTCGAGGACATAAACGAGGAAACCTTTGAGAGGTACCTCCAAACCTCGCACCTGCCCAACCCGCACCCTGACCTCGTGATCCGCACGAGCGGCGAAGTGCGGATCAGCAACTTCCTGCTCTGGCAGATCGCCTACTCGGAGCTCGTCTTCCTCGACGTCTACTGGCCCGAATTCAGGAGGATAGACTTTCTGAGAGCTCTGAGGACTTACCAGAGGAGAAGCCGCAGGTTCGGCGCGTAAGCATCGGCGCTTACGTTCAGCCAGCGCCGCTGCGTACCTGGCGCAAACCTTTACTTGCGGGGCGCGGTAAGGTTTCTCCCCTCTTCCGTAATGGTATTTCGCATTTCTCGGTTTTGTCAGCAGAATTATGTAACATGTTTTCACTTTTATGATTAAAAAGATTATTTATCTGAATTCCAAACACAGTCTTGATACTTCCCTGCTCTAGTCTCGGAGAGCCTAAAGCCTCTGCAAAGGGAGGGGTCGTGGCGTGGCGCGCGCTACGTATTTAAGCGAGGGAATCGGTATTTCTACAAGCAGAAGACGGCATACGAGATATTGAGCTTTACCAGCTTCGCCGATTTCATTGAGTACTTAGATAACCAGATATCGCAGTTAAAATCTAAAATAGATTATTTGGAAAAGAAATACGAGGCTTTGAAAAGTAAAGCTGAAAAGGTTAGGAAGCTAGAGACCCTCCTCAGCAAGCTCGTGGGCGAGCAGATACGGTCGATAAACGAGGTCGACTTCATGGGGATCAGAGTGGTGGTTAGTGCCCGCGCGCTCGACGAGTTGGTGGCAGTGGAAGAAACCCTAGCAGCGCTCAAGGACACCCTAGCGGCACTAACTCGAGTCCGCGAAGTCATCGCCAGCCTGGCGAAGGAGACGGAGATAGAGAAGGGAGGGTTAAGCCTCCTCGTCCAGACGGTGAATGGGATCCCCGTCAAGCTGCTGTTCAAGGAGAGCGAGACCCCATGAGAAGCTTCCTTTGGGCAGCGCTATTCCTCTTAGCGACGCTTGCGCTGCTAGCTAGCGCTCAACCCAGCGTGACGGCGCTCGAGCCGGAGGCCGAGGTCCTAGGGTTGGCAGTGAGCGGGAACCACCTCGCAGCCGTCTACGCCAACGGCACGCTAGCCACTTATGAGTTGCCGCTCCTAACCCCCGTGTGCTCGGCTCGGTGGAATCTCGGCGCAGTTAAACCGGTTGGCGGAGGCGCGGTGGAGGGGGGGCTTGCGGTGTTCGTTTTAAGCAACGGGACCGTTGTTGCCTTCAACCCAGCGAGCTGCAGCGTTGCTTGGAAGGCGGAGCTGCCCGGTGGACGCCTAGAGCGCGCCGTGGTCGGTGGGAGGTGGGTGGTCGCCGTCGCGAAGTACGGCTACTCAACGGAGAAGGGCAGCTTGGAGCTGGATAGAGTGCTCGTCTACGATGTTGTGCTTAGGGCTCTCACTTTCAAGGTCGACAGGAACTCCGACATCCGGCTGGTTTACGCGTTCGATGTGAAGGTTTCGGGGAACCTCCTCCTGCTAGTGGGCATCGATACCACCTGCGAGATCTGCAGGCTCACTGACACGTACGTGGTTGTCTACAACCTTTCGACGTTCGAGAGAGTGTTCGCCGAGAGGATCGGCGAGTGTAAGGCCGACTTGCGCGGGAGCGCGCTCCTCGCTGCCCGCGTGGAGGACGGCACCGGCTTCATGAGCAACCTGCTCACCGGAGCTCGGTGGGAGTTCAAAGTGGGTTCGAGGATCGCCGATGCGAGAGTGAGCGGCGGGGAGGGCTACGTGCTCGCGCAGCAACCAGAGGGGGGAGTTGCGCTCTACCGCATCCGCGGCCAAGGCTTGGTAAAGGCTGGCGTGTACCCCGAGGGTTACGCCATCGCCTTCCTTAACGGAATCCCGCTTGTCGTGGGGACCGCTTCCGTGTATGTCGGTGGTCAGCGGCTGAACCCCCTAGGCTGGTCCCCGCCGTGGAAACCCAGTGAAATCGTAGAGTACGGGAAAGGGGTTTTGGTGCAGTACGGTCGGTGGCTCCTGCTCAACGCGTACGCTGCGGCGCACTCGCAGCCTCAGAGCGCGGCGACGCTCGTCGTAGTCACGGAGGCGGGGGCTACCGTGAGGGTTTCACCTGCGGGCGTTTCGGTTGTAGCGAACGAGACGGGGATGGCGACCCTAACGCTGCCCCCCGGCGCGTACGAGGTAAGCGCTTGGAAGGAAGGGTTCTCGCCCAACTCCACTAGGTTGGCACTCTCCGCTGGGGAGCGGAGGTTTCTGGAGCTAAAGCTCGCTCCAGCGCGGCCCAAGCAAGAAGCCTACTTCTCGGTGGTGCTTAAAGGGGCGTCGGGCGAAAACCTGGGGAACGCGACGCTGGAGGTCGTATCGGCTAACGGGAGCCTGATCTACAGCGGCTCTCTCAACGCCGCCGGTCGCGGTGCTCCGGTGAAGCTCGCGCTCCCAGCGCCGGGCACTTACGTTGTCCGCGTGCGCGCTGACGGCTGCTCGTGGGTTAGCGGCCCCTTACCTCTGCTGCCCGGGGAGGAGAAGGGGGTGGAGGTGGAGTGCGTCGAAGCGAGGCGGCCGAGCGAGGCTCCCGCCGGCAACTCCTCCTCGGCGGCGGTCAACGTTCGCGAGATCGCGGCAGCGCTTGCATCCTACGTCGCGGTGAACGCCACTCGGGCTCGCTCGGTTGTAACCAACCTCCCGCCGGTTACCGACATCGACGGGGCTAGCGTGGAGCTCGCTAGAGGCGTCAAGCTCCTGGTCTTCTTCTACACCAAGTGCACGGGTTGCTCCTTCCTGGTACCCAAGCTGAGGGCGCTGAGCGTGGAGGTGGTGATGATCTCTCCCTCGAGCTACGACAGCGAGGCGTCTCTCAGGAGCTACAGCGAGAAGGTCAACGCGAGCGGGTGGCGCTGGGTCCTCGACGAGGGCGCCCAGCTGACGGCACGCTTCAACGTTTCCGCTTTCCCCACGGTTGTGCTCCTCGAGGACGGGGCAGTGGTGTTCGTTGGAGTAGGAGCGGCAGAGGAGGCACAGCAGCTGGCTAGCACGGCCACGAGCCTGCTGGCCGCCCTTGCGGATTGGGTGGAGGACCCGGTGTTCCTAGCGTTGACCCTGGGGGCGATCCTTTCGATCCTGGTCTCGGGGAGGGTCGCAAGGGAGTAGGGTTCCCGCTCTCCAACCTTCGATGCTGCAGCATCGAAGCTGGGTAGCGCCTGACCGCAAGTAGAAGCGTGAAAAGCATATAAAGGGTTTAGGGTGGGAAAAGGGGGGTTCCGGTGGGGGGTAAGAAGAAACCGACCGTTTCCCAGCTGGAGAAGCGGTTGATGAGGGAGCAAGCGGCGAAGTCGGGCAAGCAGCAGGAGGAGGGGCGACCGAAGCTAAAGGTCACAAGTCAGGGGGCTCTGACTCAAGCGTCGCTCGATGCTGTGTACCGCGAAATCGCGAAGCTGCCTTACGTTACCCCCTATACGCTGGCGACGACTTTCGGTTTGAAGGTGAGCGCGGCGAAGCGAGCTTTGCGAGACCTCGAGGCGAAGGGTCTCGTTAAGCTGGTCGATGCGAACCGGAGGATCCGCATCTACGTTCCAGCGGGCGCTCAACCCGCCGCGGCTGGCTAGAACTCGAGGAGCTCCGCTAGGCTCTTTGCGGGCACGCTTCCCAGCTCTTTAACTTTTTTCTCCACAATATCCCTCTTAGCGTTCACGACACCCGGCTCGACGACCGTGACCATCCCCTCCTCGATCAACCTCCTTAGCAGCCCCTCCGGGTCCTTTACGCCTAAGCTCCTCAGGTCCGCTAGGAACCTAAGCCTACCT
>OFEJ01000075.1_pt1 | contig 29692 bp, 32 predicted proteins | sample 1521051 | NCBI WGS metagenome assembly OFEJ01 (sample SAMN06268701, study PRJEB24108) | sediment metagenome | isolation source: Joseph's Coat, Yellowstone National Park, Wyoming, USA | place: USA:Joseph's Coat, Yellowstone National Park, Wyoming, USA | reverse complement strand
GCATGTTGATCCTGGAGTTAGAGATATTGGATCTTGCGTGTCAATGTTGGTTACTTTTGAAAAGAATGAAAAAATTATCGAGTTATTTAGAGGAGAATTCTCATTGTAAGGATGAATTTCCCATATTCCTTGAGTATCTAACGTTAAAACTTCTGTTGCGCCTGTATTAGCAACGAATTCTATTTTTTTGGGCAATGATGAAGGATTGTTATAGTCAAAAAAACTTATCGTCCTTTCTAATGTAGATTTATCTTGAGATTTTTGTATTAGAGGCAAACCGTACATGTATGCAGCTGATATTAGACCTATAGAGATACCTATTATCATAACTACAGAAATTATTTCTGAGACCGCCTTTATCTTAACCACCTTTCAAATTTATTGTGTAAATGGTGGTCTAGAAGCTGTTGGTGGTTTAGGAGGAACTGGTGGTAGTGGTTTTGTCAGTTTTTTAGAAATTTCTTCTAAAAGTGATATCAAAGCTTCATTGTTTTCTAAGATCTTATTGTTTATCTCAGTTAGCTTCTCTATTTTTTCAACTAGAGGTTTATTATCAACAGATACCTTTGATTCAGTTTCTTCTTCACCAGCAGCTTTTATCAGCTCAATTAGCTCGTCTATCTTTTTTGTCAATTCCTCCAGCTTTAATGGAAGCTTTGATAATTCTATTCTTAAAGAATCATTGGCTTTTATTAATGCATCTACAATTTCTTGGTTCATCCTAACAATTTGAATTATCTCTCTGTAGAGCTCCCTTTCGTTAATTGAAGCTTTCTTTTCTAATTCCTCAATCCTTTTTTCTAATCTTCTTAAGGGTGTTACAGGAATAAGTTCAAACTCTTCCTGTTTTTTACTTTCATCAGATTCCATAAACCTTATTGAATTAGAAGAATTTAAATATTGAGTAAGAAAGAAAAGAAAGAAAAAGATCAAAGTTTAAACTCAGTATTCTTCGCTAGGAGTTTCTGATTTTTTACCCTTTTCTTCTTTACCTAGCCTGCTAGCAGCTATAACATCGTCTATTCTTAATATCATCTCTGCAGCTTCTGCAGCACTTTTTATAGCTTGAGATTTTACTTTAAGTGGTTCTATAATACCAGCTTCCAATGAATCTACAATTTTTCCTGAAAACACATCTATTCCTGCTGATATTTTTCCGTGTTCATGTGCTGCTCTTAATTCTACCAAGATGTCTATTGGATCTAAACCTGCATTTTCGGCCAATGTTCTAGGAATGATTTCTAGCGCATTAGCAAACTCTTGTATTGCTAATTGTTCTCTTCCGGAAAACTTCTCGGCAAATTCTCTTAATCTCTTCGCCAGCTCAGCTTCTATTGCTCCTGCTCCTGGTACAATCTTCCCACTTTCTAAAGCTGATATCAATGCTCCTATGCCGTCATCAACATTTCTATCAATTTCATCTACAACATGTTCTGTACTTCCTCTAACAAGAATTGTTACTGCTTTTGGATTTTTACAACCTGTGACGAAAGTCATTGCTTCTCCTGCAATCTTTCTTTCTTCTACTAATTCAGCATAACCCAAATCTTTTTCTGTCAAATCATCTAAATTGCTAACTATTCTTGCTCCTGTTGCTTTTGCTAAAGCTTCCAAATCTGACCTCTTTATTCTTCTACAGGCAGCTATTCCCTTCTTAGCTAAGTAATGTTGAACTAAGTCGTCAATTCCCTTTTCAGTAAATACAACATTTGCTCCAACTGAAGCAATTTTATTTACCATTTCTTTCAACATCTTTTGCTCTTGCTCCAAGAAAGCTTGTAGTTGCTCTGGAGATGTTATTCTTATTTGTGCATCAGTTTCTGTTTTTTCAATCTCTAGAGGACAGTCTAGCAATGCAATCTTGGCATTTTTAATGCTTTTTGGCATTTGTGGATGAACTATCTCCTTATCAACGATTATTCCTTTTACAAGCTGAGTTTCCTCTACAGAAGCTCCATGCTTCTTAACTCTTTTTATGTTGTCCTTATCAATTTTTATCTTTCCATCTTTTACCTCAGCCACTGTTCTAACTGCCTCTATTAGTAAATCAGCAATTTTGGGGGAAGCTTCTTTTCCAGACTTACCAGACATTGATGTAATAACTATTTTCTTTAAAGTTTCTGTATCCTCAATGTTAATTGGTATGGCTATTTCATCTAAAACTTTCAAAGCTTCTTCCTTAGCTAATTGATAACCTTTTACTATAACTGTTGGATGAATATCTTGATCTAATAGTGTTTCTGCTCTCTTCAAAAGCTCTCCAGCTATAATTACTGCAGTTGTTGTTCCATCTCCAACCTCTTCATTCTGTGTTTTTGCAACTTCTACCATCATTTTTGCTGCTGGGTGTTCAACTTCCATTTCTTCTAGAATTGTTACTCCATCGTTTGTTATTGTTATGTCGCCAATAGAGTCTACTAGCATTTTATCCATTCCCTTTGGTCCAAGTGTTGTTCTAACTATATCAGCTACTGCTTTTGCTGCAGCTATATTTGCTTTTTGAGCATCTCTACCAGTAGACCTTAGAGTGCCTTCTGGCAAGATTAGCACAGGTTGACCTCCTATTTGAGCAACATAAGCTTGTTGCGGCATTCCATCACCTCTTTAAAGATTAACTCTCAAAAGTATAATAATTCAAATTTCTAACTGTAATTATCTTCCTATTATAATTATCTCGAGAAAAGTTTAAAAGTTTTAAACACAATTATCCGCATGGAGTTTTATAAGCCGAGAAAAGTTGCTTCTATAGAAAACGATGACAAAAAGCTTACATTATTAGGAAAAGTGGTAGATGCTAGTGACGGATATTTTGTTCTATCAGATGAAACTGGAAAAATAAAAATAAACAGCAATTTCAAGGTTGAAAAAGGAAGCTTAGTAAGAGTTTTTTGTAGTAAGTTTGATGAAGAATTAATTGCAGATTTTATCCAAAATATGGAAGGATTAGACTGGGAGCTTTGGAAAAAAGCGGAAAGCTTATATTTAAGACTCATATAAGTTTAATATGGTGATGTGATGAAAGTAACAATCGCTGAACCCGAAGTTCTAATAACAACTGTTGCAACCGCCGCAGAAATAATTGATGAAGGGATTTTCAAGTTTGGTAAAGATGGTATTAGCTTAACTGCGGCTGATAGAGCAATGGTAGCAGTTATAGACTTGCTAATTTCAAAAGATGCTTTCGAAGAGTATGAGGTTGAGGAAGAGAAAGAAGTTGGGGTAAACATGACTAACTTCTTATCATTATTAAAAAGAGCTAGAGGATCAGACAAAGTTAGCTTAGAGTTAGTTGAAAATAGATTGATCTTAACAATTTTCAATGGAACAAAAAGAAGATTTACGGTACCTCTTCTTCAACTAACGAGAGAAGAAATTCCACCGATAGATCAACTAGAATTTAAGTCAACTGTAATTTTAAAGCCAGAAGTTTTAGAAGATGCTATTAAAGATGCGAGTGTTATAACTGATGCAGTAACATTTCAAGCCACAAAAGAGTATTTCAAGATAAGCGCTGAAGGCGATGTCAGTCAAGCTGAGTTGGAATTAAGACAAGGAGATGAAGGTCTAGTCGATTTACAAGTACAAGAAAATAGTAAAGCAAAGTATCCTCTTGATTACCTTGAAAAAATATTAAAAGCGGCAAAGATTTCTGATGAAGTTACAATAAAGTTTGCCCAAGATTATCCTATGAGAATAGATTTCAAATATGAGGGGAAGGCAAGAATTTCAATGGTAGTGGCTCCTAGAGTTAGCGAGTAGATTTCTGAAGTCTACAAACAAGAACATGTTTTGAAAAGCCTGTATATATAGTTGCTCCACAATAAGGACAAACTCCTTCAGGCTCTGGCATCTTTTCCTTTGCCATCTCATCACCCAATTAATTTTTTGTTTAAATAATTTTAAATTCAAGCAATAAGCCAATCTCTCTTGCTCCAAAATATTTCCTCTTCACTTTTTGGTTTCTCTTTTTTCTCTTGAGCTTCTTCTTTCTTTTCAACCTTTTCTTCTTTAACCTCTTCTTTTTTTGGCACCTCTATAAACAAATTTTTTCTAATTTTTTCTGAAATAGATTTTAGTTCCCCTGGAGATATTTCTAGTGGTTTATTTTCTAATAATGGAATCTCGCTTTCAAAGTATGGGTAAACTCTAATATGAAGATGTTCTATTTGAGAAGGCATGTAAGCAATTCCTATTGCCAATGGAGAAAGAGCCTTTTTAATAGCATTAGAAATTTTTATTGCAAGCCAAAAAAGTTGCTTGGAAAGATTTTCATCTTCCTCTAAATCTTTAACATGTTTTTTTGGAACAATAAGAGTCATTCCCTTGCTTCTAGGGTGTATATCTAAAAAGGCGATAAAATTGTCATCTTCATAAACTATTTCGCTCGGTATCTCCTTTTTTACTATCTTACAAAATATGCAATCCATAAGGTTAATAAACCTTTAAACCTTAAATTTAAAACTAAAAAGTATAAGAATACAAATAGTATCGGTGATTGAATGCCGGAAGTGAAGAAGCCGAGAGAAGGAAGCTTGGCATTTTATCCAAGAAAGAGGGCTGCTAGAATTTATCCAAACATAGATACTTATCCTTCTATTGATAAAACTATTCCATTAGCTTTTGCTGCTTATAAAGTTGGAATGGGTCATGTAATAGCTTTGGATAATAGGAAGAATTCACCGACCTATGGTATGCAAATATCAATTCCTATCACAATACTGGAAGTTCCTCCATTGAAGGTCATTGGAGTAAGATTTTACCAAAAAACTATAAGAGGGCTAAAAGTTCTTACTGAAATATATTATAAGGATTTGCCAAAAGAGCTTGAGAGAAAAGTAAAGATTAAATCAAACTTTTCGGAGCAAAAGATAGAAGAGGTTAAGAAAAATGCTGAAAAGATTTCTAATGTTAGATTGATTATAGCTACGGAGCCTAAAAAAACTGGTTTAGGAAAGAAAAAGCCGGAAATTTTTGAAATAGAGGTCGGTGGTAAAAACAGCAAAGAAAAGATAGAATATGCAGTTAGTTTGCTTGGAAAGGAGTTTTTACCAAACGAGGCATTTAAAGAGGGAGAGGTTGTTGATGTGATTGCTGTAACAAAGGGTAAAGGAACACAAGGTCCTGTAAAAAGATTTGGAATAAAGATACAGGGAAGAAAGGCTAAAGAAAAATTAAGGCATGTTGGAAGCCTTGGTCAAGAGAGACCAGGAAAAGTTAGATGGACTGTTCCGATGGCTGGACAAATGGGATTTCAGACAAGGACAGAGCTCAACAAAAGAATTCTTAAATTTGGAAATGGAAATGAAATAAATCCAAAAAGCGGTTTCAAAAGATATGGTATTATAAAATCTTCCTTTGTAATAATAGAAGGGTCGGTTCCAGGAAGCAAAAAAAGATTGGTGATGATAAGAAAAGCAATTAGATCAAAAGAGGCCCCAATATTGCCTTATGAGATAAAGAAGATAGAGGTGTAGAAGAATGGTTAGCGTTTTTGGAATTGATGGAAAAGAAGTAGAAAAAATTGAATTACCAAAAATTTTTTATCAACCAGTAAGAGAGGATTTAATTTTGAGAGCATTTTTAGCCATTCAAAGTCATAAAAGACAACCATATGGTCCTGATAAATTATCTGGTTTAAGAACTTCTGCTCACTATCATGGAGAAAGACACTCTAGATATTCTATGATGAACAGAGAAATTGCGAGACATCAAAGATTGCATGGAAAAACTGTTCCACATTTATTCTGGCAAGCTAGAATAGCACCACAAACAAAAGGTGGTAGGCCGGCTCACCCACCTCTACCAGAAAAGGATTGGTATCAAAAAATTAATGAAAAAGAAAGGATTAAAGCAATAATTTCCGCTATAGCAGCCACTTCAATAAAAGATTTGGTAAAAGCAAGAGGACATAGAATTGATGAAATGAAAGAACTGCCAATTGTTGTCGACGACAAAATCCAGGAAATGAAGAAAAGTAAAGAAGTTGTTGAATTTCTGAAGAAAATCGGACTGGAAAAAGAGTTGGAGAGAATTAAAGAAAAGAAAGTTAGAGCGGGGAAAGGAAAAATGAGAGGTAGAAAATATAAGAAAAAAGTCGGAATATTATTTGTTGTGAATGAAGACAGGGGAATAAGTAAAGCTGTAAGGAATTTGCCTGGCTGTGAAGTTGTGAAAGCCAAAGATTTATCTGTAGAACAACTTGCACCAGGAGGCAAGCCTGGTAGATTAACAATTTTCACTAAAAGTGCAATTTTAAAATTGGGTGAAAAATATGGATCCTTATAAGATACTTTTGTATCCATTGGTAACAGAAAAAACCGTTGGAATGATAGAAAAAGAGAACAAAATAGTGTTTATTGTAGATAGAAAGGCTGATAAGCATCAAATAAAAGAAGCTTTTGAAAAATTGTTTGGAGTGAAAGTCGATAAAGTTAATACATTAATAACAAGAGACGGAAAGAAAAAAGCCTTTATAAAATTGAAAAAAGAATTTAAGGCAAGTGATGTTGCTGTCAAATTGGGAATATTGTAAGGTGATTAAATGGGAAAGCGTATAATTGCAAGAGCGAGAGGTAAGGGAGGACCGAGGTATAGAGCTCCGTCTCATAGATATTTGGGTAAAGTTGAGTATTTTGATGGTAAGGGAGAAGGAGTAGTTAAAGACATTTTACATGATCCCGGAAGATCTGCTCTGGCGATGATAGTAAAGATTGGAGGAAAGGAAATTTTACAAATTGCTCCTGAAGGGGCTTATGTTGGTCAAGTTATAAAGTATGATGGGGAAATAGCAAATGGGAATGTAGTTGAACTAGGTAAAATACCCGAGGGAACAAAAATTTTTGGAATTGAAAGTTACCCTGGTTCTGGACCAAAATATTGCAGAGCTGCTGGAAGCTTTGCAATAGTTGTAGGAAAGAGCGGAGACAAAGTCACAGTTCAATTTTCTTCTGGTAAGCAAAAAGTTTTGGATGCAAGATGCAGAGCTACTATAGGAGTGCCATCTAACGCCGGTAAAACAGAAAAGCCTTGGGTGAAGGTCGGAAAGAAATATATAGCTTTGCATGCTAGAGGAAAGCTCTTCCCAAGAAGTGCTGCAGTAGTAATGAATCCTGTCGATCATCCATGGGGTGGAAAGAGACATAGACCAAGACCTTCAAAGTTTGTTAGTAGAAATGCTCCACCTGGTGCAAAAGTCGGAAGCATTTCACCAAAACAAAAGAAGAAGGTTGAAGTTAAATAAACTTTTGCAATCCTGGCTTTAATTTTTCTGTATCAATAATAACTAGATTCTTGTTTAGTGGAAATGCCACATTAAAAACTGGAACAGTATCTACCCATGCAAACTTTGTTCCATGATGAGCATGACCATGAATAACCAGATTCGGTTTTGTTTCTAAAATGACTTTTTCCATTTCTAAACTTCCTAAATTAGGATATGCGTGTGGATTTTCTCCATCTAGAGTCTTGTAAGTTGGAGCATAATGAGTTAGAAGTATTTTAAAACCGCTATAGTTCTTTAAGTAAGATCTGGCTTTTTCCGCCCTTGTCTTATATATCTGGCGTATATTTGGGATATGCGATTGTTGCCATTTTGTTGGCTCATCTAAGCTTCCAGTAGATCCGAAAATCAGAACATTTTCGTTTCCTATTTTAATTTCAAAAGCTTGATCATCTAAAAATCTTATTCCATTTACTTCATTCTTAATTTTTTCTCTATATTCATCAAACTCGGTATTACCAAAAACTGCAACTATGGGAGCAAAAAACTTCCCGAAAAAGGAATTGTAAATTTTTCTATATTCTTCTATTTCCTTTTCAATCGAGTCTCTTTCAACCATGTCTCCAGCAAGAATAATTAAATCTATCTTCTCTCCTTCTCCTATGGAATTTATTGCCCTAACAAAATCTTGATAGAATATTGGAGAGTGAACATCCGAAGTTGCAAGAATTTTCATAAATTTAGTTTTGCTTAGAATTTTATAAAAACTAAAGTAAGTTTAGAAGCAATGTCCAAACAATAAACCAAAGACCAAAATATCCTATGGCTGTCTCTTTTAAAAAATCTTCAAACTCGAATATTTTTCTAAAAGCTAGATAAGAAGAAAAGTAAATCGCGATAGAAATAGAAAAAGAAAGAAGAAAACTATTGGAAACGAATGAAATAAAACCTGAGAAAATTCCAAGCAAAAATGTTATTCCAATAGCTATTTTTTTAGCTATCATCCTTTCCACCAATAACTTTTTTTGTAAAGAAGTCTTTTATTTTTCTCTGCCAGGAAGTTTCTCCTAAAACTTGTTCGAAAACCCACTTTTTAACTTTCTTATTTTCATCCAAAAGTTTTCTTGCTATATCTTGGACTGTTTCCCAATGAATTCTAAGATAACTTGGTGGCTGTTCTTCTGTTTGCAATATCTTTTCTATAAAAGCTCTTGTTCTTTCATCATGAGAATATCCAACACCAAAATCAAAGTTAACTTGCTTCTTTATTTCTTCTATTTCTTTATCTCTTTCTACTTTAGCAATTATTGAAGCTGCCGAAACTACTGGGACGCTCTCATCTAGATAATTTTTCACTACAAGTTTAACATTCTTTTTATCTTCTGGCAAAAATTCTCTTATCATTTTTTCAAATTTTTCAGAATTTTGCTCTATAGAATCAATATATATTTTCTCTACATCTATCATGCTTATTATTTCAGCTATTTTCATTGCCTCTACTTTATCTAAGTTTATTCCTTTAGCTTTGAAAGAAGAAATTTTACAAGCAGAAACCTTAACGACAACAATATCTTTTGCTATGCTTTCTATTAGCTTAAACAATTCTTCTCTCTTTTTTGGAGTAAGCTCTTTAGAATCTTTTACACCAATTGCTTTCAATTTTTTAGAATCCTTGGTATCTACAGATACTCCAGCTAATACCATTGGTCCTATGACTGCCCCCCTTCCGGCTTCATCCACGCCAGCTATAATCATTAAGCACACCTATACATATTCTTTTGTATTTGTTAAAATTAATATGAAGCTCGAAGAAATAGAAAATCTAGTTAGAAGTGGAAAAACCATTGAAGAAGTTCTTAGTTTAGTTGATTGGAAAGAATTTGAAGAAAAGGTTGAGGAAATCTTCAAAATCCATAACTTCAAAACGACAAGGAATTTTAGATTCAAAACGACAAAAAGGTTTGAAGTAGATATATTGGCAGAAAAAAGAGATCTATTGTTTGTTGTTGATTGTAAGCAATGGGGCAAAGGAAGATATAAAACTAGTGAATTGAAGAAAGCAGCTGAAAAGAACTTAAAAAGAGCAGAAGAGATTAAGAATACGCTCATAGGAAGAAACAAGAAAATTATACCAATCATAATAACGCTATTTGATGAAGCTATATACGAGCACAACGGAGTATTTATTGTTCCCTTGTTTAAACTAAATAACTTTTTGCTCGAATTCTGAACCAAATTAAAGATAAAAAGATAGAAAGCAATATTTTTAACGGTGAAAATATGACAGACTTTGATGTTAGAGTCGAAAACATAGTAGCATCTATTTCTCTTGGAGTCAAAGTCCCTCTAAACAAGCTTCTAGATGAAGATACAGAATATGAGCCAGAACAATTCCCTGGAGTAGTTTATAGAATGGAAGATCCAAAGGCAGCTGCGCTAATCTTTAGTTCAGGAAAAATAGTTTGCACTGGAACTAGAAGTATGAGCGACCTCAAGAAAGCAATTCAACTAATTTTTAAGAAACTCAGAAAAGCTGGGGTTAGAATACCATCTAACTATAAAGTGGAAATTCAAAACATAGTAGCATCCGCGAAATTCAAAGAAAGAGTAAATTTAGATAAAATAGCTTTCGAGTTAGAAAACACAGAATATGAGCCAGAACAATTCCCTGGAGTAGTTTATAGAATGGAAGATCCAAAAGTGGCTTTCTTGTTCTTTAGTTCAGGAAAAATAGTTTGCACTGGAACGAGAAAAGTTGAGGAAATCAAAAAGGCCATAGAAAAAGTTTACAAGAAGCTTAAGGAAATCAAAGCATTCGAAGAATAAAACTTTAACCACTTTTTCTAATTTTTTGAATTTTCGCACTTTTCAATCAAAACCTTTAAATAGGTTTCTCAAATTTTCAACATGGAAAAAGAAAAAGTTGTAGAAAAATTTTTAGCATTTTTGGAAGATTTTTACAAAGACAAGATTTTAGTAGCTGTAACTGAAGGTAAGAGTTCAATAGAAATAGATTTTAGAGATCTCGAAAAGTATGATATCGAATTGGCTGATTATTTTCTTGAAAATCCTGAAGAAGTTTTGATTCAAGTTGAAAGTTCTTTGTCAGAACTTGATCCTATTCTAGCTGAAAAAAGATTTCATCTAAGATTTTTCAACTTACCAGAGGATAGAAACATAAGAATAAGAAATTTGAGAGCGGAGCATATAGGAAAGCTTTTAGTTGTAGATGGAATTGTCAAAAGAGCGAGTGAGGTTAGACCAGAAGTTTATGAAATCACTTTTCAGTGTCCGGCTTGTGGAGAATTGATTACTGTAAAACAAGACGCCAGATCTTTAAAGCCACCAGACGTCTGTCCAAACTGTGGAAATAAAAAGGGATTTAAACAAGTTAGCGAGAAATTTTACGACACGAGATGGATAGTAATAGAAGAACCATTTGAAATAACAAGTGGAGAAAGACCATCTGATTTGATAGTTTATTTAAAGGAAGATTTAGTTACACCAAAAATGCAATATAGAACGGATCCTGGAAATAGAATAAAAGTTACTGGAATTTTGAAACAATTGCCAAGAAGAGTAAAAGGTAGTATATCAAAACAAATGGAAATTTACATGGATGCCATCCATATTGAAAGCGTAGAAACCGAGTGGGAAGAAATAGAAATTAGCGAAGAGGATGAGAAAAAAATCATAGAACTTGCAAAAGATCCACAAATTTATGAAAAGCTTGTTGCATCTATAGCTCCAGCCATTTATGGTTTAGATGACATAAAACTTGCAATAGCTTTGCAGCTTTTTGGGGGAGAAGAACACATACAAAAAGATAGATCTAGAGTAAGAGGAGAAATTCATATCTTATTAATTGGAGATCCATCGACTGCAAAGAGTCAACTAATGAAAGTTGCTTCTACTCTAATTCCAAGGGCAAGATATGTTAGTGGAAAGGGAATAACAGGAGTAGGTATTACAGCTACTGTAACAAGAGATGAAGAATTGTTTGGGGGTTGGGTTCTCGAAGCAGGAGCGTTGGTTCTTTGTAATAAATCATTATTAGCTATTGACGAATTTGAGAAAATTGATAAACAAGATATGGTAGCATTGCATGAGGCAATGGAACTAGGACAAATATCTATTGCTAAGGCGAACATTGTAGCTACTTTACCAGCTAGAACATCAATATTGGCTGGCGGAAATCCGAAGTTTGGTAGGTTTGATCCTTATTTACCAATAAAAGAACAAATAGAAGTTCCTGAAACAATTTTAAGCAGGTTTGATTTGAAATTTGCATTAAGAGATGTGCCAAATCCAGAAATAGACGAAAAGATTCTAACTCACATAATAAAAGCAAGACACTTAGAAACTGAAAAAGTTGAGCCGCCTATTCCTGCTGATCTTTTTAGAAAGTATGTAGCTTATGCGAGAAAAAATTGTCACCCAAAGATAACTGAGGAAGCTGCAGAAGAAATCAAAAAGTTCTTCCTGAATTTAAGAAGCAAATACGTTGAGGGTGCTCCAGTTTCTATAACATTTAGACAATATGAAGCTTTAATAAGATTAGCAGAAGCTTCAGCAAAAGTACAATTGAGAGAAGAAGTAACAAGAGAAGACGCTTTAAGAGCAATCAAATTGATGAGCGCTTCTTTAAGACAGTTAGGTTTTGAACCAGAAACAGGAGCAATAGATATTGATAGGTTAGAAGGTGCAAGAGCAACTGCCATGCAAAGAAGCAAAATTAGAACAGTTGTATCAATAATTGAAGAGTTAGAGAAGGTTCAAGGTAAAGAAATACCTTATGATGATGTTGTGAAAAAAGCTAAAGCGAGTGGAATAGAAGATATAGAAGATATTCTTAGAAAAATGCAACAAGAGGGAATAATTTACTCGCCGAAACCGGGATTTATAAGTAGAATATAGATTACCGTAAAATAGAAATATTTAAACGTTTGTTCTACAATACTTTTTAGTGAGAAGTATGAAGTGGTTGTTGCTTGCTTTAATAATAACAACACTAGTGTTACCAGTAATGACAATAGCTCAGATGCAACAAGAAAAATTTATTGTTACTCCAAAAACAGTTGTAACATCGACTAGCATTTCACCTTCCGAGGATAATGAGACAGATGTGGCAGAAATGTTAAGAGAAAGAGAAAAAGTAGCATGGATGGAGATGAGAAATCTAAGAAATTGTAAAGTAGATTCAGATTGTGCAGCAATGATTTGCCCTATGCTAATTGGAAGAGACACGCCAATGTGTGTTGATGGATCATGCATTTGTGGCCCAGGCAGAAATCCAAAGTATCCAATAAACGAGACAAAAATAGCAATTTGCAGCGAAATCAGAGAAAAAATAAGAAATATGATTGAACTGATGAAAGAAGAAAAAAATGAAACAATGATACAAGAAAGATTGAGAGAATTAGTAAGATTGAGAGATGAGTATAAAGATTGTTTCCCTAGACCAGTAAATCCAGTTCCTATAATTGCAATAGAATCAAAGATAAAAAAGGCTAAAGAAGTAGAGGAGTTTCAAGATGAAATGGAAGACCTTAGAGAGGAAATGCTTAACAATATAACATCTCAAAACTTAACAGGAAGGGAACTTGCACAAGTGATTAAAGAATACAACGAAAAAAGAAAGGAACTTGTTGAAGAATTTGTTCAGAGAATTCACGAAATAAACATGGAAAGAATGGAAGAAATTAAAGAAGTTGTAGTTGCAAGACATGTAAAGTGGGGAAACGATACATTGTTCAATGTAACAAGAATTGTAGTAACAGTAAATGGTAAAAACATCACAATAGAACCTGGAGATAATGTAACAATAAGCGTAGAGGGTGTTGTTGTTAAGTCAATAATTCCACTCAAAGTTAAAAACAATACAATAGAAGATGCAGATACGAATCAAACAATTAGAGAAACTCCAGACATAATAAAAGCTAGAATAAGAGAACAAATAAGAGAAATGAAATTAGAAAGAAAAGAAAATAAGCCAGTTTATATAGTAGACGCAACAAAAGAAGGAAGGTTACTAGGAATTATTCCAGTAAATGTTAGCGTAAACTATGAGATATCAGCAACTGATGGCACTACAATAAAAGTAAATAGACCTTGGTGGAGCTTTCTTGTTCTTGGCTAATTATTTCTTTTTTTATTTTTTGAAACAAGAATAATTTAATGGACATTTATGAGATTTTAAAGAACAAAGGGATTTCTATTGGAGACAAAATAAGAGTAGATTCTATAGAAGGAATTCTTATGCCAAGAACAGAGTTTGTAGAAAGCGATGTTATTGTTCTCAAAATGAATAATGGTTATAATATAGGAATAAAATTTAGAGAAGATTTGAAAATTGAATTGATAGAGAAAAAGAAAGAGCAAAAATTAGAGAATCTCAAGCATAAAGAATTCGACCCAAATAAACCTACTGTTTCAATTTTAGCATGTGGTGGAACAATAGCAAGTAAAGTTGAATATAAAACTGGGGCTGTTTTTCCATCTTTTTCTCCAGAGGAATTAATAGAAGCTTTTCCTGAAATAGGAGAAATAGCAAACATAAAAGCAAGAAAACTTTTTGATTTGTTTAGCGAAGATATGCAACCTGAACACTGGAAAATTATCGCTCAAGAAGTTGCTAAAGAAATTGAAAGTGGAGTTGATGGCGTTGTTTTAATGCATGGAACCGATACAATGCATTATACAAGTGCGGCTTTAAGTTTTATGTTACAAGATTTGCCAGTGCCAGTAGTCTTAGTAGGCGCTCAAAGAAGCAGCGATAGAGGAAGTAGTGACAATAGAGTAAATTTAGTTTCTGCTGTTTTGTTTGCTGCTGAAGGAGAAATAGCAGAAGTTGTTGTTTGTATGCATGAAAGTTCAAATGATGATTATTGCGCTATTCATAGAGGTACTAAAGTTAGAAAAATGCACACTAGTAGAAGAGATGCATTCAAATCAATAAACATTTCTCCTCTAGCAAGAGTCAATTACTTTGAAAGAAGAATAGAGTATCTTACAACAAACTTTAAGAAAAGAGACAAAAGTAGAAAGTTAAAGCTTGATACTAATATTAATCCAAATGTTGGAATTTTTTATTTTCATCCTGGTGCAAAACCAGAATTTTTGAGAGAAATGGGCAAATTTTATGAAGGTATAGTTATAGCTGCAACTGGTTTAGGACATATTGGAATAAATCCAGGAAATGATAGATTAGCAAAGAATTTTCTACCTGTAATAAAGGAGTTAATAGAAAAAGGTATTCCAATTGTTTTTGCTCCACAAACAATATATGGAAGATTAAATTTGAATGTCTATTCTACAGGAAGAATTTTAGAAAAAGCTGGTGTTATAGGAAATCTTTGTGATTGGACAATTGAAACAGCATTAGTAAAATTAATGTTTGTCTTGGGACATACGAAAGATATGAACGAAATAAAAAAGATGATGCTTACAAATATTGCAGGAGAAATAAGTGAGAGGATTGAGTATGAATTATAAGGAGTTGGGTTTGAAAGTTGGTTTAGAAATTCATTTCCAGTTAGATATAGACAAAAAACTTTTCTGCAATTGTTCTTCTGCTCTGAAAGAGAAAGAGCCAATAGCAATTGTTAAAAGAAAATTGCATCCAGTTGCCAGCGAGTTAGGAGAAATTGATGTCGCTGCCCAATTTGAATATTTGAGAGACAGAACTTTCTTTTATGAAGTTTTTAAAAATGAAAGTTGTCTTGTCGAGTTAGATGAAGAACCTCCACACAATCCAAATGAAGAGGCTTTAAAAGTTGCACTACAAATTGCAAAACTATTTAATTGTAGAATACCAGAACAAATCTTTGTGATGAGAAAAACTGTTATTGATGGAAGCAACACTTCTGGGTTTCAAAGAACTATGATAATAGGATTTGATGGTTATTTTGAATTTAAAGGAAAGAAAATTCCAATAACTCAAATTTGCTTGGAGGAAGATGCGGCTGCAATAGACAAAGAAGAAAATGGAAATGTCTATTACAAACTAAACAGACTAGGAATTCCTTTGGTAGAAATTGATACTGGAGTTATAGAAGGTTTTGAACCAAAAGAGATAGAAGAAATAGCTTATCAAATTTTCCTGATAGCATCATCTACAAGAAAGATTAGAAGACAAATCGGTGCAATAAGACAAGACGTTAATGTTTCTATAAGCGGTGGTGAAAGAGTTGAAATAAAAGGTGTGCAGAAACTTAGTTTGATATCAAAAGTTATAGAAAAAGAAGTCGAGAGACAGCTTGAATTAATAAAAAGAGGAGAAAAAATTAAAAAAGAAACTAGGGCAGCAAAGGAAGATGGTACAACAGAATTCATGAGACCTTTACCAGGAGCAGAAAGAATGTATCCAGAAACAGACATAAAGCCAATAAAAACTGAAGATATCTTGAAGAATTTAGAAATACCTGAATTACTCAACAAACGAATAGAAAGATATGAAAAAGAGTACAAACTATCAAAAAGTTTGATAGAAAGTTTGCTGAAAACAGATTACTTTTTCTTTTTTGAAGATTTAGCAAGAAGTTTTCCAAAAATTGAACCAACTGTTATTGCAAATGTTCTTTCTTCAACCCTAAAAGAAATTGAAAGAAAAGAGAAAGTAGAAATTAAACTAACAGAAGAACAATTAATTGAATTTTTTGATGCATTAAACAGAGGGTTTGTGTTTAAGGAAGCTGCATACGACATACTGAAAAAGATGAATGAAGGTAAATCTGTTGAAGAGGCAGTAAAAGAACTTGGATTAACCCCATTAACAAAAGAAGAAATTATAAAAATAATTGAAGAAACGAAAAAAGAAGTTTCGGATAAAAAGAAGTTTATTGGTATAGTGATTTCTAAAGTAAGAGGAAGAGCAAATATTTCGGAAGTTATGAAATTAATAGAAAATTTAGGCTAAAATCTCGACTATATCTGCCGAATTTCTCAAGCTAGAAGAAAAACCAGGCTCGGCGCCAAAAACTATAACCTTTTTACCATACTCCTTCGCTTTTTGTATTAATGGTAAGAAGTCTGCATCTCTTGTTGCTAAAGCAATTATTTGAATATCTTTTGTTAGAATTGCCTCCATGGCTTCAACTGCCAAAGTCACATCTACATCGTTTCCCTCATCTTCTTTTGTTGCCAATACTACTTTTGGTTCAAATCCTTCGTTTATAATTGCCTCTATCAGCTTTTCTGGTGCAAATTGATTTATGAAAACTTTAGCTATTACCAATCTTCCATACCTAGAGGCTCTCTTTTTGAGCTCTCTCAAATCTATAGAAAACTCCTTTCTAAGCATATTAGGACCATCTACAAAAAGTGCTATATTTTCTGGTTCATACTTGCTTTTTATCATTTTCACACCAATAGCTTACTCTACCATTCCCAATAAGAGTTGTTTGCTCTCCAATTGCCAAAGATCCACTAAAATCTAAAATTTCTATACTCTCGCAAGGAGGAAAGTTTATTATAGTAGACACTCCGGTACCAGAAAGTTTCTCAAATTTTCCATTGAAATTGTTTATATTCAAATTTTGGGCAAAAACATTGGCAAATAATGATGCGACATTTGTCTGGAATGAAATTTTTTCACTTGTAACATATTCTACTCCATTAATCTTTATCAAAGGTGCTGTAGCTTCTACGTAAACGTTTTTACCATTTACCTTAATTATTCCATCGGGAGAATACATTTCTACTTTACATGGTCTAGATGTCATCTGAATAGAAACTTTGCCCATTGTTATTGGAGTTAAACACATACCTTCTAAAGAGAAAGTAGTATTTAATAAGTTGAATGTTTGCTCATTTTTAATTGAATCTAAAGTCAATTGAAAATACGTTAATTTTTGATTAGAGAAAACTTTTGAAAATAAACCAGTTATTGATGAAATCTGTGGTATTTGAAGTGGTTTAAAGTAAATTAAGCCCGCTAGAACTGCTAATAAAAATACGAACAACAAAATTTTCCATTTCATAAAGTATATTTAGATGTAAAGTATTTATATTTACATTTGAATAACTAATTGAAATTATGACTGAATATATTTTTCAAATGCAATCAGACATTTTCAACATCTTTTGGCTAATTATATTTTTCTTCATGATGTTTTTCTATCCAAGATTGCTTCTTTACCAGATAATCGGAAGATTTCTTAAAACTTCACAGCTTTTGGATAATCTAAACGAAAAAAGCAAAAATAAGATACTATCAAAGATAAAGGGTGGCAAGGAGGAAGAAAAGAATATCAAAAATTTTCTTAACTTTTTCCTTATAACACCTGTCTCTTTGGATCCATTTGGGATAATTAAGAAATTGGAACATTTAATTAATCTGGAGGAAAAGAAATTCAAATACTTTGCTGATAGGGTAGCAAAAAATTTGAATGAAGAAGAGAAATGGAATTTCATTTCTGCTTTATCAGCGCATATAGCGCTTTATCAATTATCAAAAATGGTTAAGCATTATATACAATTGATTGAGAAAACGAAGAGTTATCAACTCGGTTTAATATTTCAAATGCAACTTCCGCTTATAGAAAAATATTCTAAAGCATTACAAAAAGCTATTGATGCTATAATGGATAATTATCCCATTGGAGACTCTGCCGGACCATTACTTGCAGCTTCTATGATGAGAAATAAAGTTAAAGAAATAGATGGTGTTGTATACTCAGTAGAGAGAATTCATGGCAAGAAAGTTATAATTGTTAAAGCTAAAGGTCCTGGTGCCAGAGTTGGAAAATTGGGAAGAGCTGTAGAATTTTTAATAAAGAAGTTTGGAGTGAAAAAGATAATAACAGTTGATGCAGCATTAAAGCTTGAGAGCGAAAAAACGGGGGAAATAGCTGAGGGAATTGGTGTAGCAATAGGTGGCATTGGTGTTGAGAAGGCGATAATAGAAGAAATAGCAACAAGAAGGAGAATAGCGCTGGATAGCTATGTAATAAAAATGAGCCAAGAGGAAGCTTTGTACCATATGAAAGAAGAAATATTAAATGCCGTTTTTGAAGTAAAGAAGAAAGTAGAAGAAAATATCAAAGAAAGTAAGGAAAAGGTTATAATGGTTGTTGGTGTTGGCAATACTTGTGGTGTTCCAAATAACAATAAGCTAGATGAAGTCATAGAGAAAATAAAGAAGGGCTCAAAGGAAATTAAAAAGTGGGAGGAGGAAGAAAAGGCTAAAGAAAAAGAAGCATGGAATATTGGATTATAGCTAGACAAACAATAAATATTGAAAAATCAATTTCTTATTGAAAGATCATTATGACAACAAAAATAATAACTTTTGAAAAACCAAAGCTAAGAAATCCCGTATTTATAGAAGGTTTGCCTGGAGTTGGGAACGTTGGAAGAGTTGCAGCAGGTTATCTAGTTGAAGAGTTAAAAGCTAAAAAGTTTGCTGAGTTAATTTCATCTCATTTTATGCCAATAGTTGTAATTCCTCAAGGATCTCAAGTAGAAATGATTAAAGCAGAGTTTTTCTATTGGAAAGCAAAAGAGAAAAATCAAAATGATCTAATAATAATGATAGGCGATAGTCAAAGTGCAGATCCGGAGGGACATTATGAGATCGTTGAGGAAGTTTTGAAGTTTCTAAAACAATTTAATGTAAGAGAAATATTCGCACTTGGTGGTTTGAATATTGGTGTACCAACGGAAAAACCAAAGGTTGTCGGTGCTGTAAATGATCCTTCTTTAGAAAAGAAATACAAGAAATATAACATAGTTTTTGATACTGCTCAAAGAGTTGGTTCAATAGTTGGAGCTGCTGGTCTATTTGTAGGTTTAGCAAAATATTATGATATACCAGCTATGTGCTTGCTAGGAGAAACTTCTGGAATGCCATTCTTACCAGACCCAAAAAGCGCAGAAGCTGTTATTAAAGTTCTTTCTGAAATTTTGAACTTGAAGATTGATATAAGCAAACTGCAAGAAAGAATAAAAGAGATGAAAGAATTCATGAAGAGAGTAGAAGCAATGCAATCTCAATTACTACAACCTTCTGCTTCACCAGTTCAAGAAAAGGAAAAATTAACTTACATAGGCTAGATTTTTCTCATCTCTTCCAATTCTTTCTTAAATCTATCAATAACTCTTGGCAAATCTTTATCTTCAACTCTGAATATTTTTGCTGCTTCTTTTAAAATTTTATATTTTCTTTTTAATTCTTCAAACTCACTACTCATTTTCCCAACCTCTTTCTTTCCTTTTTCCATTCTTCGAATAGTTTTTTACTGGCTTCAATAACCTCATCTTCTCTAACACCAAGTTTCTCAGCAACCTCTTTCAAAATTTTTTCTTTTTCTCTCAAGTAATTCAACGCAACATCTCCACTGCAAAACTCTATTCTAACAACACCATCTTGAATTCTCTTAGTTCCTAAGATGAGTATATTTCCTATTTCTTTAGTAGATTTCAACATGTTATGAGTTCCGCTGCAAGCTTCAACTTCTTCTCCAATCTTAACAATTCTAACATTTCTTTCTGGTATTGCTCCACCTTGATAAATTCTAAAGCCATATTTTTTCTCGGCTTCAACTCTACTCATAACATTAACCTCAATTGGTAAATCATTCTCAACTATTTCATTTGCAAGATTTTCTATCTTTTCTATTTGATCTTCGCTTAAATTCTCAAAATGAGTTATGTCAAGTCTAGCTTTATCAACATCTACATTACTACCTGCTTGCCATACCCAGTTCCCAATAATTTTTCTCGCTGCATAATTAACAATATGAGTAGCACTATGATGTCTTGAAAGAATCATCCTTCTTTCTTTATCAACTTTGCATTTTACAATCTCTCCTTCCTTCAAATTACAATTTTTTACTTTATGTAAAACTGTCTTTCCAATCTTTATAACCTCTTCAACCTCACAATCGTTAATAAAACCTCTATCACATTCTTGTCCTCCTTGTCTTGGGAAGAAGTGTGTTTTGTCAAGAATAACATAGTTTTCTTTAACTTTTAGCACTTTTGCTTCAAATTCAAAAACAGGCTCATAATAAAGTGTAGTTGTTTCTATTGGTTCTATTTCTATTGATTCTTTCTTTTCTCTAATTGAAGCAACGTGTTTTTTATTAAGAATATCATAAAATTCTTTGGTTGATTCTAAACCCAATTCCTCTGGGGATATTCCATATGTTTCATATAGTTTGACAAGTTCTTCTGTAGACAAAGACTTTCCATAATTAGCTTCTATAATTCTCTTGTTTCTATTTTTAGATTCTTCAAACTTTTTCTTTTCTGCATTTATTACTGTCACTATTTCATTTTCATTTTGCTTTAATTCTGGAAATATTGGTCTTAAATAATCAGCATGCCAAACTGCTATTTCTCCCAAATCTACATTAAAACCAAACTTTTCTATTAGATTTAGTGCTCTTCTCAGTATAACTCTTAAGAAGTATCCTGCGCCAGAATTACTTGGCAATCCACCATCTGAAATAGCAAATGCAAGAGCTCTCGTATGATCTAATATAGCATACATCGCTTGTATTTTTTCTATTTTTTCCACAAATTCCTTCTCATCAATCTTCAATTTTTCAATTATTTCCTTTCTTGCTGCTTTAAAATCAACGACATCTTCTATATTAAGCTTACCAGATAGTCTGGAATATTCCTTAAAAAGTTCATTGTCTACGTTAATTCCAGCTTTTTTGAGAAACTTGTCTATAACATCTCCAAAAACAGCATCATAAGCTGTTAGTGTAGCATTAGAAAACCATGCCAATCTCTCTAATCCCCAACCAACATCAACTACTTTCATTGGAAGCTCCTTTAATCCATCTTTCCAAGTGAAGTACATGAACCCAGAATTACTCAGCTCTAATCCTAAAGAAAACGTCTCTATATATGGCCCTAGTGCCGAAAAATCTGGCATTGCCCATAAATCTTCAACATAAACTAGTTTTTCTTTTGGAATTTTCAACACTTCTGTTAAAAATCTGAAATTTAGTTCTATTGTTTCATTCTTCCAATACCCCTCTTTAGGATAGTTAAAAGCATGTTGTCCTGGCATTACGAAAGCAGTAAAATGTCTTCCTGTAACACCAACATTCAAAATATCATTAAACCTTAAACAGACTTGAGGAATAATTAAAGGGTTTGCAGGATATTCAAAAACCATAACTCCATTATCAAACCTTTGAAAATCTACGATAGATGCAATATTATAGTAAATATCATCTCTCCATCTTGCCAATACCGGATATCTTGGTATTGAAGAATGTCCATTTTTTACGAAAAATTCCTCCATTTTCTTCCAAACCTCAATATAACTCATCTTTTTTGCTATCTGATTTCCTATAAAGCCATATTCTTCTCCGCATTCCGGATCTGGACAATGTTCTCTTTCTTCTATACTCCAGAAACCTTTACCACAAACTGGACAAACTTTTCTTTTAAATCCCTCTCTCTCAAACAAATCTACTTTCCAATATTTTTCTGGTTCCTTTTGTAATATCTTTAAAATTTCTGACTTACTTACCATTAAATCTTTTTCTATGTGAAAATTTATAGTTAATTATTGGAAAAATTCAAATTAACAACAAAAATTAAAATTAAACAATACAATTTTGAAAAATGGGCTCGTAGCTTAGCCTGGTGGAGCACCCGCCTTATATGGCGATGCTCCTAAGAAAGCGGGGGGTCGAGGGTTCAAATCCCTCCGAGCCCATTATATTAACATTTTTTAATCGGACGCTCAAAAGAATATAATGAATGGTGAAGAGAAAAAAAGTACTCCATCCACATTACTTCTCATATTGGGTGGAGCAATAGTTCTTGTAATAATAATTTTTGCTATTTTTTCTTCACCATCTTCAATCTTTCAAACACAAAAAAGTGGATTATCAATAAAGCTTAATGAAAATACTACACTAAAGTCAAACACATATTTCAATTTGAATTTTACAATTTTGAACAATTATGATGTTGTCTTAGAAAACTTCAGAGTTTGGGCGGAAGCGGGAAATCTTTTCGCATTTACATATAAATTGCTCTCAAACGAGACAACTTTAAAAAATTATCCCATCATTCTTCCGAAAACAAACATATCATACTTTTTTGGAAATGTCAAAGTAGAAAAAATAGATGTTGAAATGAAAAACGTGCCTATAATTCTAAAAACTTTATATGCACCAAAAATTTCAAAAAATTTTACTATTAATTCGGTTAACAATAATAGCCTTCAGCTATATGGCGGCATTGAAAACATGGGAATAAGAGAAACTGATAATAAAAAAATAATTAACTCACCATTAAGTGTTTCGTTTTCATACACTTCGAAGGATTTTGTTTTTAGGGAAGGCAATAAGAATTTTGCTTCATTTAAGATAATTATTGAAAATTCTGGTGGTGGCAAATGTATAAGTGATATTAAACTTAAACTTCAATCCGAACAACCAGGCAGTTTTATAGTTTGCTCTTATAATAATATGACACTAGTGCCACCTATAGATGCTTTAATAAAACCATCTAATAAGATAGAAATTCCATGTAATTTCACTCTTTCTTATTTGAAAGAAAAAGATTTTGTTAGTATCAAAAACAATATTCAATTAACTTGTGACTATCTAGAAGAAAAAATATTCTACTTCAACATATATCCATAGTTTTATCCTCTGTAGACTATCTCTATAACATCGTTGTCTCTTAGTTCATAATCTGCGGATAACTTCTTTTTTGATCTAGCGTCAATTCCACAAATAAATTTTTCACCCATATCTGAATGGATAGAAAATGCAAATTCTTTTAAAGTTGTTCCTTTTTTAACTAGAAATGCATCTGGCAAAATATTTCCCTTTGTATCGGAAAGTTTATTAGAATCTGCAACAGGATATACAACTATATATTGTAAGATGTCAAAAATTGTAAAATTCAATGCGCTTTGTATACCAGTAGAACCAAATTTTTTCAGCACTTTTTCTCTTATGGTCTCTAATGCTTTTTCCTGCTCCTTATTCAAATTACCTTTTACAACAAAATCTTTGTCTCCTGGAGAATAGTCAATCAGACCTTTATTTGCAGCCAATCTCAAAGCAATTTCGCTTTCTGCACTAGCAGGAATTATGTTTTTGTACTTGTTCTTGAGTCTTTCGTAGTTTTTTTGAGCCGAATCCAAATCTATTTTATTAGCAACTATAACAATCGGTTTAGAAATTTCTCTCAAAGTTTTTGAAAAAATTTCTAAATCCTCTATTCCAACTTTGTCTAACGCGGCTTCTATTTCTTCCTTCTTCACCTCTAGACCACTTAATTGCTTAACCAGCATATTAACAAGATCTTCTCTTGAAACATTTTTCAAATTTCTTTTATACTTCTCTAATCCCCTTTCTATAATCTCTCTAAACCAAGCGTTTATTTCTTCTTCAACAAATTTTATGTCATTTTCTATATCATAATTCTCGGTTGCTCTTCCTTCAGCATCTGTTGAACCAGAAAAATCAACAACATGAATCAAAGCCTTTGTTTTTCTTATATCATCTAAGAATCTAAGACCTAATCCTCTACCTTCATGAGCACCTGGAACAATTCCTGGTAAATCCCAAAGACCTATTGGAATAAACCTAATTCCATTTAAACATGCGCCTTGTCGTGGATTACATTTTACATTGAAATCATTACATACACATTTTTTCGTAACATAAGCAACTGCTATATTTGGCTTCAATGTGGTAAATGGCACTGGAGAAATTTTTACATCTTGTAAAGTGGCTGCTCTAAGAAATGAAGATTTTCCAGCATTTGGCTTCCCGACTAAACCAACCTCTATCATTTGTGAAAATTAGACAAAGAAAAATAAAAAGAAGTCTAATAAGGCGGATAGAGTGGGGCTGAACCTAGTTTTTGAAGTGATGTTAATGTCGTTCCTGATTTAAAGATGTAAAATACTGATAGCAGGTAAATACTTGCCAATACTGCTAACAACACTAAACTTGTTACTATCCATATTGTGATTATATCTAGCTTATAAGTCTCCTTTATTAATCTAAACACCCCTGTTAAAGCTATAGTAAAGTAAAGAATGAATAGTATAGCTCCTATAAACACTGCAACCACTTCTGACCAACTAAAGAATGCAGAAACTATTAGGGATGAGAAAGCCACTCCGAAGAATGGATATGTTAAGGAACTTAATATACTTGTGAAGTCTCCTCTTCCTCCAGCCATTGTTAATCCAATATGAAGTAGGAAACCCACAAACAAAGTCCCTATTATTCCTGCAACTAAGATTGCTGGAATTAATGAATAATTTCCTGTGTAAAGTGAAAAAGCTAGTGACACAAGAAGCCAGTTCATAGTAAGCATTACTATTGCCTCATTTATGTTCCTTGATTTAGCAACTTTTGTTATTGCTTCATGCGGAGCTGCTAAAAGTTCTTTTAAAGTTTGAAGTGTTATTGGCATTTTAATTTTTGTTTTTTTATATTTAAATAAAATCTTAAGATTCAAGAAGACGATTTAGCTATCTCATATATTTCTTTTAACATTTTTTCCATATTGCTTATTTTTTCGCTAAGAACCTCATACTGGAATTTTAAGGCATCCATTTTTGCAATAAGTATTTCAATCTCCGATTTTTTGTTTTCTTGAACTTCTTTTGGCTGCTCCTGATTTTTTGGAATATTTATGTTGTTATATTGTTCTTGTATCTGGGGTGGAGTTTGCAAATTAGCTATACCCACTTTTTCTTTTCTTTTAAAGAGATTCTTTATACCAAACATTAGTTTATTTTATTTTTGAGTTTAAATTTATCCGATTTTAAGAAGTTCTCTATATTCTTTGGAAAGCTGAGCAACCCAATCATTACATATTTTCAAATAACCTCTTCTTACCCTAAAATAGAAAAAGAAATTATATAACCAGAGAAGCGCCTTATAAAAAGGTGATTGTTGAAATTGTGAATCTAACTTATATTCTGTCCTCATTCTAGGGTAAATCAATATAGTTAACTCACCATTTTTTGATGGATCTGATGGCTGATTTCCTTGAAATATTACTTCAAAAACGATTCTAGTTCTTGCATCCATAGACTTTTCAATTAATGCTCTTATATAAAAGCCTCTCGGATCGCCAGAAATATCCCACCTAAAATCCCTTTCCCTATAGTCTGCTGGATCTATCTGAACTATTTTTCTAAATATGTTAAAAGTAGCTTGATATGCAGCGAAAGGATTTGGGCCTTTGTAAATTATTCTAATATATCTCTCTGGAACAAGACAATCGTCTTCTATAACCCATGTTGCCATGATTATCTCCTAGGTAGAACATTCAAGAATTCTTTTAATGAGGAGTATATCTGATTCATTATATCAACACATTCCTGCTTATACTTTTTTCTTGCTTCTTCGTATATGAACTTATGATAAAATGTTCTAAACATTTCATAAATTAAACTTCTCTGCCATAATGTGTCTTGTGGATATTCTGTTCTTAGAACACCTTCTATGTTTATTGATAGACTTCCTTCTTTTCCAAACTCTTTGCTTGGTTTTATTTTACCTTTCATGCTTATGCTTATTTGGATGAAACTAAACCTATCCATATCCTTGATCACATCAAAAGTGACACTAAAATTTTCTTCTTCCCCCTCTCTTCGCCAAGTAAAATCTCTTTCTATAATCTCATTTTCCGGAACTTTTGTTATTTGAGTGAGCAATTTTTTTGCTTGATAATATGCAGCTTGAGGATTGGGACCTGAGTATTCTAAGGTCATAAACTTTTTCCCTGGTAAAGGGGAGCCCGAAATTTCAAGACAATCTTCATGAATTATTAACTTTGTCCTGGCAAATATTGGCATATTTATTTATTTTTATCCTAATAAAAAAGCTTATGAAAGGATTGTTATTTCCGATTTTTCTAACATTAGGGGTATTGTTCTTTTTTATAGCAGGGATATCTATGAAAAAAACAGGGTTTAAACTTGCCATAATTTTAGGCGTAATATTCCTCTACCTTGCATTAATTTTTAGGTGATCGAAATGCAAAAAATTATCGGAATGGGGCTGATATTGATTGGTCTTTCTTTAATAATTTTTTTTCCTTTTCTAGACAAGTATCAGCCTGAAGAAATGGCAAAGTCTGCTACAATAATAGGAATTATTTTAACGGGCATAGGAATATTTCTTTTAAAAAGCTAATAACTAGAGAAGCAAAAATTAATTATGGCTGTTCAATACCCAGAATATCCTCCCGAAAAAGGAATGAGACCTGGAGAAGGAATAAATTCTAATCCAGCTGATCAAAATGAATTATTGGATTACACCACCACGCTTGGTGGATGTACCGGAGTTTATTACGGTTTGATGTTTCAACTGGGAAAATTGGGATTTGAGAGAGTCAAAGTAAGTGAGGCTATTTTCGTTTCACCAATCAACAAGGGATATTATGATTTGGTTTTGGGAGAAAGAGAAAGACTCTCACAACAGATAAAGAGTGGTTTAGCTAGTATAGCACAAGCTTATGCAGATTTGGAATTAATTCTTCATGACCTGAGAAAATATAGAGAATATATCAAACTTTTCAATGACATCAAGGAAGCAGAAGCTATACTAAAACAAGAAAAAGATCAGAAAAAGATTGAAGATGCAAAAAAGAAGAAAGAAAGAGCAATCCAAACACTTAGATCAATATTTATAGATCAGGTTGACATACATACCGATTTGCCAAACACACCAATTTCTTTACGATCAATTGCATCCAGATGGCCAACAATAATTTCTGATTTCATGAAATTAGATAACGAAAAATCTCCAGAAGAAATAAAATTAGATGTTTCGTATGCAGAAAAAGTAGTTCTTGCTACAAAAAACAAGCTGTTTCTAAGTTGGCTTGAAATGTTTGAAAATAGCGTTAAAGAAAGGTATGCTAGAATAAAAGAATTAGCTGTTGCTAGGGAAAATTCAATTAAAGAATATAAGGAGATGTTGAAGCCAATTGTTGCTAGATACAAGATGATAAACGATATGCTTTCTTCATCGGAGGGAAGAACAAGAATTATGAAAGCTTTCTTTAGACCTGATGCACAAGCCTTTTCTATGGATTCTATGACAATTTGGGCATGGAAGCCTTTTGCTCCAGATGAAAAATGGAAGTCAAGTAGAGAATATTTTGATAAAATACCTGCAAAAGAAGCTGGATTTACTGATGAAGAAATAGAAGTTTTGAAGAAAAACAACAAGTTAGATAAAGATGGGATGATAGATGCATTACCAATAGAGCCTTCAATAGACAAAATAGTTAGAAATATAGCAAATAGTATAGAAAAAGAGTATAACATAAAGATTACTGCTCTTGATTTGTTTGAAGCAAGAAGAAGATTGTTAGATAGATTTAGTAGCAGTGTTAGAGGAAACGAGCCGGTAGTCTGGCCTTTCAGTCCATATTTCATTTTTGTTGAAATTCCTATGGATAGGACTGTTCTCGTACTACCGAATGGTACCCAAATTGAAGATTTGACTATAGGAAATCTTCGTACTTATGTTAAAACACAAAATATCATACTTGGTCATATTTTAGAAATAATAGCAAAGGAAAAGACTTTAGAAAATTATATAGATTCTCTTTTGGGAGAACTTGGTTATGACAAAGAAGGCAAAGCAAAAAAAGTAAAAGATATGCTAAAAGAAGAATTTGTTTTCATTTATGGCAGCGCAGAAGATGTAGAAAAAATATTTAATCCACCGGCAAAAAAAGAAGAAAAAAGCAAGAAAATTAACTTCGATCTTATAAAAAAGTTCTTAGATTATTTTGGAATTAAAGCAACTTTCTTTAGGTCATATGGTCCCTATGAATACAATTTGAGTTATAGATTAGCAAAGTATTATTTCAAATATTCTGGTACAATTTTCAACCAAATAAAAAACTATCTACATGCCTCCTTCCAAGTTCCTGGCGCTCAAGTAGAGGTTAGAATATGAGCTATAAAATTGGTGCATCATCAGGATGGTGGTCTATTTCAAGAAGCGAAGAGCTTCTAGGACTTGCAAGCAAAATTGGTTCTGCTGCAACATATGGAGTTAATTTTGTTCAGGTAGATTTTGAAAGCATAGCAGAATTTCAGGAACCAGATGTAATAAAAAACATAAAAAGACTTATAGACACACTTAAAGTTGAGTGGGGCATGCATGGTGAGATTGGGGAAATGATGGCATTGGAAAGCGCATTAGAAGTTGTGTGGAAACATAGTCATAGAAGACTTCATCAATACCTAGATACCATCTATTTGAAATTTTTAGTAGAGGGAGATTATAGAGAATATGTTCCTAGATACATAGTCTTTCATGCATCAAATCTACCAACTATAGCCATGGTAGTTGAGAGGTTTAGATATAGCGGTCAATTAACTGTAACTCCTCATGGAGACGTCAATTGGATTGAGTTTATACAAAAAAATGAAAACCTGAAAAACTGGGTAGAAAATAGCAATCTAATTTATTTCTTGATTGGAAGAGAAAGCGGAATTGGTTTTGTCTCAATAGAGAGCATAAAAAGTGGAATTATAAGGTGGGTATTGGAGGAAAATAAAGAAACTAGGGATATATATCAGAAAAAATTGAATGAAAAAATTGAAGAGCTGAAAAGAGCGGGGATGGACGAAGATTCTGCAAGAGAAAGAGCAATGGAAGAAATAACAAAAGAAATTGTGAATAATGTAGGCAAATATGCATGGGACTACTTTAGAAATATAACAAGATTAAGATTTGCAGAAGGCGCTATAACTCATGAAGATGTTGCATATTTAATAGTAGCGAGGTATCTCTATGAAACTAAAAATGATCCTAAAGAACCTTTGTGGAATCTTTTCTTTAAAGACAAAACATGGGAAAGTCTAGAGAATGAATTCGGAGTTCAATTTCTTGATAAGAATGGGGAGATAAGATTACCACCACAAATTGTAGCACTGGTTTCAGCAAGGTATATTCTTGGGCATTTCACCGAAAAGAACAAAGAAGAATTCATAATGGAACAAAAGCGATTGTTTTCTAAATTTTTGAGTGATGAAAAATTAAAAAAAATAGAAGAAACTTTTCTCAAAAAAACTCCTTTTGAAAAGATAGAAGAAATCAACAAAAAAATAGCAGAAAAGGACAAAAATAGAAAATTCACTATAGTTTTTGAGAATCCAGAAATAACAAGAGCTGGCGAAGAGGGACTACAAAGGTTGATTCATCTTGTAGATATATATAGGATGGTTAGAGCTGCCAAAGAGCTATCTGGAAATGTTTATCTTGGAATTGTTTTCGATCAGGAACACTATTTACATAATAATCTTGATCCATTAAACGAAATAAAATCTCTTCAGGCAGAATTAAACAGCTCCGAAGAAAAAGATGCAGGAAAATACATTTTAGTTTTTCATGTTGGCGCTCCAAAACCTTATCATCCTGCTCATCAACCAATAGACATTGGAAGTGAAGCACAATATTGGATTTATAGATATGCATTCGAATTGAGAAAGTTGGG
>OFEJ01000068.1_pt1 | contig 30614 bp, 28 predicted proteins | sample 1521051 | NCBI WGS metagenome assembly OFEJ01 (sample SAMN06268701, study PRJEB24108) | sediment metagenome | isolation source: Joseph's Coat, Yellowstone National Park, Wyoming, USA | place: USA:Joseph's Coat, Yellowstone National Park, Wyoming, USA | reverse complement strand
AGGGGCCGCGCAGCCTCGCGGTGTTCACGAGGGGTAGGCTCGAAGCTTTCGACAAGCTGGTCACGATAATCAACAACCTGGTGATCGGCAAGATACCCTACAACCTGCTGAAGGAGCAGCTGCTGAACAAGATGAAGAGCGAGCAGTCCCGCAAGAGCGCGCGAGCGGTCCTCGTGAAGCTGCTCGGGCTCCTCAAGCCGATAGCTCCGCTGCTCGCCGCGACGGTGGCGGTGGCTGTCGCGATAAGGGTCGTGGGCCTCGTCCCGCCCTACCTCATGAAGGTGCTCGTCGACGAGGTCCTGACGAAGGCTAGGGCCGACTACCTGCCCTACGTCATCGGAGCCCTCCTCGCGGTCAACCTCGCCAACACGGCGCTCAACACCGCTAACGCCTACCTCAACACCAAGCTCAACGTCGCGGTGACCAACACGCTGAGGAGCAGGGTCTACAGGAAGCTCCACGAGCTCTCCCTAACCCACTACGACAGGTTCGGCAGCGGCGGCCTGTGGTCGAGGATCGTCGACGACACGAACAGGGTCCAGTGGTTCCTGACCCAAGCGTTCATCCCGCTCTTCATCAACGCGGCGATGGTGGTCTTCGTCGGCGCCACGCTCGTGACGATGGACGCGTGGCTCACGCTGATCGTCCTGATGCCGATCCCCGTCAGCGTCACCGGCAACCTGATCTACAGGAAGACCGCGAGCAGGTACTACCACAGGCTCTGGCGCAAGTGGTCCCGCATCGTCTCGGTCATCTCGGACACGATAAACGCGGCCGTCCTCGTGAAGAGCTTCGGCAAGGAGCCGGAGTTCGAGAGGAAGTTCGAGCAGAGCCAGGACGAGTTCCAGAGGGCCCAGATGGACGTCTTCAAGTTCGAGCAGCGGATATGGCCTGCCGTCGGCTTAGCATTCACGGCGAGCAGCCTCCTCGTTTGGTGGTTCGGCGGCAACGAGGTGCTGAAAGGCAAGATGAGCCTCGGCACCCTGATGGCGTTCACGAGCTACATGTGGATGTTCTACTCTCCCGTCTTCGGGCTCATCGACAACGTTAGGAACCTCCAGCTGCTCGCCGTCGCCGCCGGCAGGCTGTTCGAGATCCTCGACCTCGAGCCCGACGTGGTCGAAGACCCCGACGCGGTCGATATAGAGCTGAAGGGCGCTATCGAGTGCGAGAACGTCTGGTTCACCTACGACGGCATCCACTACGCCCTGAAGGGGGTGAGCTTGAGGGTGAGACCGGGCGAGCGGATCGGGCTCGTGGGACCGAGCGGGTCGGGCAAGACGACGTTGGCTAAGCTCCTGCTCCACCTCCACGACCCGCAGGTCGGCGCGCTGCGCTACGACGGGATCGACGTGAGGAAGATCAGGATGCGCTCGCTGAAGAGGCAGGTCGCGATCGTCCTCCAGAACCCGGTGCTCCTCGACGCGACGATCGCCGAGAACATCGCGCTGGGCAAGGAGGACGCCACGCCCGAGGAGATCATCGCGGCCGCGAAAGCCGCAAAGATCCACGAGCTCATCATGAGGCTGCCCGAAGCCTACGACACCGAGGTGGGCATGCAGGGCTCGCGGCTGTCGGGCGGCGAGCGCGCGCGGGTGGCGCTCGCAGCCGCGCTGCTCAAGGACCCGAAGATCCTGGTTCTCGACGAGCCCACCGCCGCCCTCGACGCGCTGACCGAGGACCAGGTCACGGAGGAGCTGGAGCGCTTGACGAGGGGGAGGACGACGATCATCATCGCGCACAGGCTATCCACGCTCCGCTTCACCGACAGGATCGTCGTCATGGAGAACGGGCGCGTCGTCGAGGAGGGCACGCACGAGGAGCTGCTGAAGAAGGACGGGCTGTACAAGCGGCTGTGGGAGGCGCAGCTCAAGGGGTTGACCAGGATGGGCGCGGTGGAAGTCGGCGAAGAGGGGGTGAGGGTGGAGTATGCCGCTCGACCTCAGCACGCTTAAGATCCTCGACCCCTCTCGAGTGAGGGTTCTCGAGGCGAAGCTCGACGAGCTCACCCTCGAGGTCGACGGCGCCGTGTACAGCGGCGTGAGGCCGCGCAGGCCCTTCCCCTTCTCCCACCCGGAGATCGTGATCTTCTACAGGGGGGACGAGGAGGTCGGCATGCTCAGGGACTACCGGAAGCTCGACCCCCGCTCGCGGGAGCTGCTGGAGAAGGTGCTCAAGGTGATCTACTTCATGCCGAAGGTGCGGAAAGTGCTCAGCATCAGGAGCGTGGAGGGCAAGTACGAGTGGCGCGTGGTCACGGACAAGGGGGAGGTGAGCTTCTACAGCTGGGGCCGGTGCGTGCGCGTCCTCCACGACGGGAGGCTGGTCATCCGCGACATCTACGGTAGAGCCTATATCGTCGAAGAGCCCGAGAAACTGGACGGCCGTAGCAGGCTCTACCTGAGCATGATGATCTAGCGCTCAAGCGCCCGTGATCGCTTTCCACAGCTTGTCGCCCGCGTAGTGGAGCGTTCGGACGGCCTTCCCCCGCTTAACCCCCTTCAGCTCCTCGCTGCCCTTCAGGGCCTGCCCCACCGCGAACACCCTGCGCTTCTCCACGTCGTCCACGTAGACGATGTCCCCCGCCTTGAACTCGCCGAAAGCGACGATGCCGGGAGCCATGACGTCCGCGCCGTTCAGGATGCGGGGGACGGCGCCCATATCCACCGTAACCCTCGGGAGCTCCAGGCCGAGCCTGTGCGCGGCGAGGAGCGTCGGGTAGGCGAGCTCGCCCTCGAGCACGACGGCCGCGACGCCGTCGACCAGAACCAGCTCGCCCCCGAAACCCCTCAAGCGGGCGACTTCGACGATTGCGGCTCTCTCGACGAGCTCGGCCGCGGGCGGCAGGCTGGACCTCAAGCGCTCCGCGAGCTTCCTCCGGTCGCTCTTGCTGAGAGCGTGGCGAGACGCGAAGGCCGCCAAAGGCCTCACCCTAGGCTCCGCTCGACCGCGTAGTAGGAGACGTTGCCGTCCTTATCGACGATCGCCAGCACGAGCTCCCTCCTCGACTCCAAGGCCCGCCTTATGTAGCCCTCGAGCTCCTTGAAGCCGATCCTCACGCCCTCCTCGAGGCAGAGCACCATGTACCTCCTCTCCCCCTCCTTAAACTTCCTCTCCACCAGCACGATGGGGGTTCCCTCGACCGGCTGCGCCCTCAACCCCCTATCCCTCAAATCCGCGTACACGACGAGCTTCTGCCAAAAGCTCCTGTCGGCGCGCGACGCCAGCTTCACGATGTCCTGGAAGCTCAAGCTCCGCCCTCTCTCCCCCACCACGCGCAGCTCCCCCTTATCGACGAGGTACGCCGCCTCAACGAGCGCGAGCCTGAGCACTTCCCCCACCTGCACCCCGAAACCCTTCTCGTACAGCTCGCCCCCATCCTTTACCTCCACGTAGCCGTTCCTCAGAACGCCTTCCGCAGCCGCGCGCGCCATCAGAGGGGCGATCCGCGCGGCGGGGATAAACTTCGCGCTCGCGAAAGCTTTTCAAGCTGGAGGCGGCGTGTTGCCAGTGCGCAAAGCTCTCTACGCGGCTGCAGCAGCCTCGATCGCGGTGCTACTGGCGCTCAGGCCGACCCAGCAGCCGTTCCCCCTGCTTTACGGCAGGGAGGGCGCGCTCGCTCTCTCCGAGAGCCTCGACGAGGTGCTCGGGCTGCGCGGCGGAGCGAAGGTCGCGTTCTTCGAGGTCGGCCCCTCCTCGGTGTGCGCGGCTCGGGCCCTCGGGCTCCCCACGCTCGCCGGCTGCAGGGGCAAGGAGTGGGTCGTCCGAGCCTACGTGGGGGGCGCGCTCGCCTACGAGCTCCGCGTCGACGCGTCGCTGGGCTTCAGCTCGCTCCGCGTGAACCTCTCCTTCACCGACCTGGGGAGAGCGGTGGCGGCCGCGGCTGAGCTGCTGAGGACCGCGCGGCCCGGTCTCTACATCGTCGACGCCGAGGGGGGCGCGCTCAGCGTGAGCGCGTGGGAGGAGCTGCCCGAGGTTTGCGCCAGAGCCCAGTCCGAGGCGGCGCAGTGGGCGTGGGTGTCCTCGCTCGCCTCGGTCGGCCTCCACGCGGTCCTGATCGCAGCCCTGATCGTGGCCGTGGCCATGGACACGCCGGGCGTCTCGAAGGGGCGCGCAACGGCCGTAGCGGTACCCCTGATGCTCGCGGTTTGCGCAGCCCGCTCGCTCCTAGGCCTCCAGTACGCGCTCGGCAAGCGGGGGCTGGCGCCGACCCTCCGCAGCGTCGTCAACCTCCTGTACAGCGACGCGATGCTCGCGCTCTTCTCCCTGGTTTCGCTCCTGGCCGGCGCGGCGATCCTCGCGAAGCGCGGTACCGCAGCGCAGCTCCCGCTGGGCCGCAGGCTCGCCGAAAGCTGGATGGAGGGCGCCAGCGTGGGCCTCCTCCTCTCGGCCCTCTCGGCCGCCGCCTTCTCAGCCGCCGCGCGGGCCGGCGCCCTGCTACCCCTCTCGGACCCCCTGCTCGAGCAAGCGCTGAGCTCGCCGCTGCCGTGGGCCGAGCTCGCCCTCTCCGCTGCTCTGTCCGCGGTCGCGGTGGAGAGCCTTTTCAGGTACCTCCTTCCGGCCCTCCTCGCGGAGGTGACGGGGAGCAGGGGGCAAGCGGTCGCTCTCGGCTCGGCGGTGTTCGCGCTGCTGTACGCCGGCTACCCGCTGTACCCGCCGCACGCGAAGGTTCTGCAGGCCCTAGCCGTGGCGGTCGCCCTCACCCTGCTCACCCTCACGGATGGGTTAGCGGCGGCGGTCTTCGCGAACTTCACCTTCAACGCGGTCAGCTCGGCGGTCGCGCTGCACCAGCTCCTCCCCCTGGATGCCGCGGCGATCGCGCTCAGCGTCGCGGGCGCGCTCCCAGCCGGATACCTGGTCGTGGGCTTGGCGCGCCGCGCTCTAAAGTGATTCTTAGCGCGCTCGAGTTTAGCAACGCTTAAGGGGGAGCCCTCGGGGGCACCGCGTGCCGCGGTTCGCGGGGCTAGCCTACAGGAGCTGGGAGGAGATGGTCTTCGGCCGGGCCCTGCGCCCGCTGCGCTACGGCCTGGGCCTCGAGGTGGGCGCCGGCCGCGTCGTCCCCGAGCTCAAGTACTGGCCGAGCAGAAGCGCCGACGAAGCCGGCAGGGTGGTGGAGGAGCTCGCCTCGATAACTAGGGACGCGCTGGAGAGGGCTGTCGACCTCGGGGTGGAAGCCTTGCAGCTGGAGACCGAGCTGAGCCACCTGGCCACGCTCAACCCGAAGCTCGCGAGGGAGATCGTCGAAGCGCAAAAGAACGTGATGGAGCGCTACCGGTCCGAGTACGGCATCGCGCTGGCGCTCAGGGTGACGGTGGCCGACGTCAGGTGGTCCCGCGAGGTGGGTAGGGAGGAGGTCCTCGCCAGGATGTTGGAGGCTTTCGAGGAGGCGGTGGGAGCCGGGGCCGACGTCCTCTCGATCGAGTCGATCGGAGGCAAGGAGGCGTTCGACTACTCGATCGTGAGGGGGGACCTGAAGGGCATCGCGCTGGCGCTGGGCGTCCTCGCTCCGGCGGACGTGGCCAAGCTGTGGAGGGAGATCTCCGCCATCGCCGCTAGGCACGGGGCGCTGGCGGGCGGGGACTCCGCCTGCGGCTTCGCGAACACCGCGATGAAGCTCGCCGGCGGCTTCAAGAGCAGGATGCTCCCGCACGTCCTCGCCGCCGCGGTGAGGGCGATGAGCGCGCCCCGTACCCTCAAGGCCTTCGAGGAGGGCGCGGTGGGCCCCGGGAAGGACTGCGCGTACGAGAACGTGATCGTAAAGGCCGTGACCGGCTACCCGGTCGCGATGGAGGGGAAGAGCGCGGCCACCGCGCACTCCAGCCTCGTGGGGAACGTGGCAGCGGCGGTCTGCGACCTGTGGTCCAACGAGCAGGTCGAGAACGTGAAGCTCTTCGGCGGGACGGGGCCTCAGGTTTGCCTCGAGATGCTCCACTACGACTGCCAGCTGATGAACACTGCGCTTAAAGCCGGGAAAGCCGAAATGCTAAGAGATCTCTTGATCGCGTCGGACGCGCATAGAGACCCTCAAGCGCTCGTGTTGGCACCCCCATCCGCTTGGGAGATCGCGAAAACGATTATCGCGGAGCGCGACGACTACAGGCGCATGCTAGCCGCCGGGCGCAAGGCTCTCGAGCTGATCGAAGCGGAGTGGAGGGCGGGGAGGCTCGCGCTGGACGAGCGCGAAGCCGCGTACCTGCAGAGGCTCAAGCGGGAGCTGGCCGCGCTCCCCGACAGCGGCGAGGGGATGCTGGAGCTCGCCCGCGCCTACGAGGAGAGGGCGAAGTTCAAGCTCTCCGACTACTTAGGTTGAGGCTTCGGCGCGCGCTTTTTATCCACCGAGTGAAGCCCCTCCTGTGAGCCTGGTAAAGTTCGAGGAGTTCCAGAAGCTCGATTTGAGGATCGGGAAGATTGTGGCGGCCGAGCGGGTTCAGAGGGCGAGGAAGCTCCTGCTCCTCAAGGTGGACCTCGGGGGCGAGGTTAGGACGCTCGTGGCGGGGCTGGCCGAGCACTACAGCCCCGAGCAGCTGGTGGGAAAGGAGGTGGTGGTGGTCGCGAACCTCGAGCCGAGGGTCATCATGGGCTTGAGGTCGGAGGGCATGCTGCTCGCAGCGGTGGCCGACGGTAGGCCGGTACTGATAGTCCCCGAAAGCGAAGTGCCCCCCGGGACGAAGGTTTCGTAACTAAACGCCAAGTATGCGTTAGGCATAAATACATCGCTGGTGAAAACCCAAGCGTATGCCGTGCAAACGGAAGAAAGAGAACAAAGAGAGCAAACCGAAGGAGGAGAAAAAGAGCAAGTGAATCGATCCTGAATCAAACATGATCTTATTATTTTTTATTTATTTTTTAAAGCAGGTCTACCCCGCAGCGGAGCTCTCTTAACCACTCTAGGGCCGCGGCGACCTTGTCTCTGCCTTCGATGATGGGTCCGTGCTGCGGAACCACGCGCTCTATCTCCAGCCCTTCGATGCGCGATAGCCACGCCCTAACGGCCTTGTTGGAGGCCATGTAGCGCCTGTGGAAGTGCTCCGCGTACCGCAGGTAGGTGGAGAAGTCCTCCACGAAGTCCCGGTCCTCCTCGGGGGGCGGGAGCGAAGCGAGGATGTCGCCGGAGAACAGGGTGCGGGAGCACGGGTCGTAGACGCTGAAGTTCCCCGGCGAGTGGAGGAAGTGGGCTGGGATGAACCGGATCTCGCAGCCGGCCAGGTCGAGCGTGGAGCCCTCGTCGGGTATCGGTACAACGCGCTCGCCGATCGCTACGTCCGGGGGGAACACGTGCGGTAGGAAGCGCAGCCAGACGGCTGGGAGCAGGATCCTGCTCTCCGGCACCGAGACGTACCAGCTGGCCGCTGCCCCGAGGACGTCGGGGTCCTGGTGCGAGAAGAAGATGTAGCTGATCCGGGGTGCCGGCACGACGCGCGAGACCTCAGCCAGCAGCCTCTGGAAAACGGCTCGACCTCCTGGATCGATCAGCAGCGACGCGTCCCTGTGGACGATTATGACCTGGTTCGTCTGAACCATGCCCTTCGGCGTCAGGTCCCTGAAAACAACCACCTTGTGGTCGCCCGACTCGAAGAGCGTTGTCACGGCACCTCTTGCGGGTTCAGAGCTTTAAAAACTAGTGCCGGTGCAGCGCAGCGTGCACCGAGTCCACGTACTTGAAGATGTCGTCGGGGAAGACCAGCGCGTACGTGCCGCCCCCCTCGCGCTCGGACAGCTTTTTGTAGGCTCGGTACACGGCGCCGGAGCTGAGGCCCACGAGCAACCCCTCCCTCCTAGCGACCTCGACCACGCCCAGCGCCGCCTCCTCGAAGCTCACGTCGTAGAGCGCGTACAGCTCCACGCTCCTCAACCACTTCGGCTCGGTTTCAACCCTCTTTATCCCCGGTATCCTGCTGCCGGGAGACGGCTGCACGCCGACCACCTTCACAGACCCGCCGTAGCGCTCCCTCAGGCGCTTGTATATCGCGTAGATGTGGCCGGAGGTGCCGATGCCGGCCACCACGTAGTCAGGCCTTCTGCCGACCGCCTCGAGCTGCTCGACCAGCTCGCGAGCCAGCGTCTCGTAGTGGATCTCCGGGTTCGCATCGTTCTCGAACTGGTTCAGATTTAACGCCCCCTCTTTTTCGGCGAGCTCGGCCACCCACCGCCAGAACTCGGGCGTTATCGACTCGTACTGCGTCTCGACGACCTCGGCGCCCAGTATCTCCAGCAGCTTCACCGTGACGGGAGGCGGGCTGCGCGGCAGGAAAGCCCTCAGCTTCAAGCCGAGGATGTTGCAGAGCGCGGCGAGCGCGATGCCGACGTTGCCGGACGTAGCCTCGTACACGACCGGCTTCCCCAGCCCTGCTTCGAGAGCCTTCCTCAGCATGTTCCACACGGGCCTGTCCTTCACGCTCCTGCTGAAGGGGTTGTAGAACTCGAGCTTCGCCCAAACCTCCCTACCCTCGCGGCTCTCGCTCCTCAGCCTGACGAGCGGCGTCGGCCAACCGTCCTTCAGCAGCGACAGTGTGTCAGGGTATACGCGCAGGGCTTTATTTAATAATTCATCAGTCATACTAGTGCATCTAAAACTATTGGATTAAAAGGATTGTCTACGTAGAGGGCGTGGCGCGCGCGGTGGGCCAACAGCGGTTTCCACCTGAGGAGCGTTGCGGCGTTCGCCACCACCGATACGTCGCTGAGGATCATGGCCAGCGCGGCCAGCTCGGGCCTGAGGGCCAGCCCCATCGACTTGTATAGTGCACCGGCGGCTACCGGCACGAGAACAGCGTTGTAGGCGAAAGCCCACGCGAGGTTTTCTACCGCCTTCCTCTTCACGGCCTTCCCCAGCTCGCGCAGGTGGGCGAGGGCTAGGAGGTCGTTGCTCATGATCACGGCGTCCCCCGCCTCCCTAGAGACGTCGGCGCCGCCTCCCATCGCGACGCCGAGGAAAGCTCTGCCGATGGCGGCCGCGTCGTTGATCCCGTCCCCGACGAAGGCCACCCTCCTCCCCCCGAGCTCCTCGACGAGGTCCGCCTTATCTTCGGGCCTCAGCTCGCAGTAGACCTTCTCGATGCCGAGGGCTCTCGCCACGCTCTCTCCGGCGCCCCTGCCGTCGCCGGTGGCGAGAACGACCTCGACCCCCTCCCGCTTCAGGTACTGGACAACGAGCGGCGCTTCGGCTCTTACCGCGTCCCTGACCTCCACTAGGCCAGCTAACCGACCGTCGACCGCGACGAAGATTAGGGTGGCGCCCGCCAACCGGGCGGCGGCGTCGAGGGCCTCCCTCGGCACCGCGACCTCGAGCTGCTCCATCAGGCGGAGCGAACCGACCGCGACAGTGCGCCCGTCCACCCTAGCTATAACGCCCATACCCGGCACGTGGTCGTAGCTCTCGGGCTCGACCAGCTCCACCCCAACCTCGGCGCAGCGCTCCACTATGGCCTTCGCGATCGGGTGCTCGCTCCTCCTCTCCGCCGAGCCCGCCAGCTTCAGCACCTCGGCTTCACTGTAGCCGTTGAAGGTGTGGACGGCCCGCACAGCTAGGAGCCCCGACGTCAGAGTCCCCGTTTTGTCGAAAACCACAGTGTCCACCCTGACGATCTTTTCGAAAACATCGCCGCCCCGAACCAGAACGCCCAGCTTAGCCGCCTTCACCGCCGCCACAGCCGTCACCAAGGGCACGGCTATGCCGAGCGGGCACGGGCAGGTTACGGCGAGGACCGCAGCCGCAAACATGGCCGCGGTCGAGACGCTTTCGCCGGAGAAGAGCCAGAAAACGAACGTGAACGCGCTCAGCGCCAGCACAGCCCAGGTTAAGTGGCCGACCAGCCGATCGGCTAGCCGCTGGAAGCCCGGCTTGCGGAACTGCGCCTCCTTCACCGTCTCGATGATGTAAGCGAGGTTCGTGTCCCCACCGACCCTCGTCGCCATAACCCTCAGGAAACCGCTCGTCAAGAGCGTGCCAGCCAGCACGGGGTCCCTCCTCTCCGCGGTCTTAAAGCGCGGGACAGGCTCGCCCGTGAACGTTGACTCGTCGACGTAGCCCCACCCCTCCACGACTACGCCGTCCACCGGTATCAGCTCGCCAGCCCTAACTTCGACGGTATCGCCCACCTTGACCTCGCTCGAGTCCACCTCGAGCAGAGAACCGTCCCTGACGACCCTCGCGCGCCCCCTCTGGAGCTCCGCTAGTTCCCTTATCGACTGCAGCGCTCTCGCCTTGAGCCGCTCCTCCAGGTACTTGCCGGCCGATACAAAGCCCAGAACACCTGCCGACGCCTCGAAGAAAGTGGCGCCGTGCGCAACGCCGAGCATGGCGAGCGCGCTGTAAGCGAAGGTGACCGTGGAGGAGAGCGCTACAAGCGAATCCATCGTCGGCGAACGGCGCGCCAGCGCTCTGAAGCCGTTGTTGAGGAGCCTCGCGTTGAGGAGCAGGACGAGAGCGGCCAGCGCGGCGTAGAGGTTTTCGTGCAAGTGCGGGATCAGCGCGAACGCTTCTCCAGCGTGGAGCGTCACCGCCGCCAACCCTAAAGCGAAGGACGCGAGGGGCGCCAGCGGCGCCCCCCTCTCCTCAACCTCCTCTACAGCCTCCTCGCCGGCTCGCGATACTTTGAAGCCGAGCTTCTCGATCTCCTCGACCAGCTCCTTTTCCGTTATCGAGTAGGGGTTGTAAACCACCCTCGCCAGCTTCGTCACGGGGGAGTAGCGGCACTCGAAAACCCCCCTGACCCTCGCCACGGCAGCTTCGAAGCGCGCCGCCTCCTCCTCGCCGACGTCGACGAGAAGCGTGAGCGACCTCTTCTCCACATCGTAGCCGGCGTCCCTTATAGCCCTCGCGACGTCGCGCAGCGTCGCTTTCCGAGGGTCGAACCTAACGAGCGCCTCCCCCGTAACCAGGTCGATGTCGATGGAGGCCCCCAGCCCAGCCAGCCCCCTTTGGATCGCTACCGAGCAGGCTGGGCAGTCCACCCCTACGACTCTTACCTTCTCCTCGGCTACCGAGCTCATAGCTAAAGCTCCGGCATGCCCTGGGGCCCCAGCTTGAGGTACTTCTCCGGATCGCGCTCAAACGCCCTCTTGCAGTGCGAGCTGCAGAAGTAGTACACCTTCCCCTTGTACACGGCCTTGTGCACGGCTCTCTCCGTATCCACCTCCATGCCGCACACAGGATCTACGGCCTTAGCCATCGCGCTCGCTCGTATATGACGCATTAATATCTCTTCTGCTTAAGACTCGCGGAAACAGCATGTGTGGCGATCATTTAATGTAACGCCTAGTGCGCACTTTTTTGGGCGCGGTCGCGGCTAGGGAGAGGCGACCTGGGTGGGGGCTAGGGAGCTTATGGCTCTCAGCCTCGCTACGGCTTTTGGTATCTCCTCGAGCGCGTAGTCGATGTCCTCCGGCTTGTGGTAGCGGGAGAGCTTGAAGAGGATGCTGCCGTGGGCTTCCTCGTGCCTTCTCCCGATCGCCAGCAGCACGTGGCTCGGCTCCAGGATCCGGCTGCTGCAGGCGCTCCCGCTCGAAACGTAGATCCCGCGCATGCTCAGCTCGACCGTCAGAGCCTCGCCCTCGACGTACAGGAAGCTGAGGCTCGCGTTGTTCGGCGCCCTCCTCTCGCCCAGGGGGCCGTTCACGAGCACGTGCGGGACGCGCGCTAGAACGCCGTCGATGAGCTTGTCCCTCAAACCCTTGACGTACGAGACATTGCGCTCCATGTTTTCGAACTGGAGCTCCACAGCCCTCTTGAAGCCGGCGATCAGGGGCACGTTCTCCACACCCGGCCACAGCTTCTCGGCGCTGAGCTGCCCCCTCAGCGGGGGCTCCAGCTTCACCCCCTCCCTCGCGTAGAGCGCGCCCACCCCGCGCGGGCCGTGCACCTTGTGCCCGCTGACGGTCAGCATGTCGACGCCGAGCTTCTCCACGTCGAGGTTCACCCAGCCGTAGGCGTCCGCCGCGTCCGTGTGGAAGACCGCGTCCGGGTTCGCCGCCTTCACCGTGTCCACCAGCTCCTTGAGCGGCTGCACCGTCCCGATCTCGTGGTTGACCGCTTGCACGCTGACGAGCACCGTCTCCCGGTCGACGTAGCTCTTCAGCACCTCGGGGTCCACAAAGCCCTCGCTGTCGACGGGGACCCTCACGACCTTGAAGCCGAAGAGCTTCGCGGCGAACTCCGCCGGGAAGATGACGCTCAAGTGCTCGACCGCCGAGACGACGACTTTACCGCGCCTCTCCCTGTTGGCGAGCAGGTAGCCGAGCACCGCCAGGTTGTTCGCCTCCGTCCCGCTGTGCGTGAACGCGATCTCCTCCGGGTTACTCGCGCCCAGCGTCCTCGCAACCAGCTCCTTCGCCTCGTAGAGCACCTCGAGCGCCTCCCAGCCCGGCTTGTGGGTGATCGAGGGGTGACCGTACCCCCTCGCGTTGAAGTAGGGCAGCATCGCCTCCACGACCTCCGGCGGCACCCAGCCGCTGTTCTCCAGGTCGAAGTACACCTCCCTCGGAGGCTGGCCGTGCTCCCTCAGCAGCTCCCTCAGCTTCGCGGCGACGCTCACGCGCTCCCACCCTCCCCCTGCGCTCCCCCCAGCCTGCCGAGGGCTTTGTAGTACCGCTCTATCATCTCCTCCTCTTCTAGCACCTGCTTCTCCTCGGGGGTCATCGCTTCGGGCAGCCACTCCGGCTTCTCTCCCTTGGCCCTGTAGTAGGCTCTGATCGCCCTCTTCAAAGCCCCTACAGCCAGTATGCTGCAGTGGTACTTGATGGGAGGCAGGCCGCCCAGCTCGTCCGAGAGCTGCTTCCAGCTTATCTGCCACGCTTCCTGCAGGCTCTTGCCCTTCACCATCTCCGTGAGTATGCTGGCTGCGGCTATGTTGGCGGCGCACCCGTAGCTCTCGAACGTCGCCTTCTCGATGACGTCGCCCTCCCCCACCTTCAGGTAGAGCTTGATCATGTCGCCGCAAGCGGGGCTCCCCGCGCTCTCCACGACGGTCGCGTCCTCCATCGGCCCCAAGTTCCTAGGGTTGCGGAAGATCTCCAGCACCTTGGGGCTGTACGGTAGCGGGATTCGCGTGCTCATACGCTGTATGACTGCGTCATGGCCTTAAAAAGCCTTTCGAAGCCTCGGCTTGCGGGCGTCCCAAGGTTCTTTTAGCGCGCAAAGTTGATAGGTTGGGCGTAGACGAGGGCGCGTGGCGAAGCTGCTCTACCAGTACGACAGCTACCTGCGCGAGTTCGAGGCGACGGTGGTCAGAGTCGAGGGCGACAGGGTTTTCCTCGACCAAACGGCCTTCCACCCGAGGCCCGCGGGGGGTCTGGACGCGGACACCGGCTGGCTCGAGGCGGGCGGAGCCCGCGTCAGGGTTCTGGGCGCGGAGCTCGCCGGCGGCGACGTGGCCCACGTCGTCGAGGACCCCGCGCCCTTCTCGCTGGGCGCCCGCGTGAGGGGGGCCATCGACTGGGAGCGACGGTACCGGATGATGCGCCTCCACACGGCGTCGCACGTGCTGGCGGCGGTGCTCTACAGCAGGCACGGCGCCCTGATCACGGGGGGTCACATCACGCCCGAGGAGGCGAGGGACGACTTCGACCTGAAGGTCGAGGACTGGAAGCGCGCGCTGCTGGAGGCGGTGGAGGAGGCGAACGCGATCCTAGCGAGGGGGCTCGAGGTGAAGGTGTACTGGCTGCCGCGCGAGGAGGCGCTGAAGATCCCGGGGATCGTGAAGCTGGCCGACCGGCTGCCCCCCGGAGAGCCGGAGATCAGGATCGTCGAGATACCCGGCGTCGACGTGCAAGCCGACGGCGGCCCACACGTGAGGAACACGAGCGAGGTGGGCAGGATAGTGGTGAAGGGGCTGGAGAGCAAGGGCGCGCGCAAGAAGCGCATCTACTACACCGTCGAGCCATAACGCGCTAGCCCGCTTCCGCACCCACTTCGGCAGCGTTAGCGCCCCCCTAGCGCGCGCTCGCCGATGGCTCCAGCTATCTTGTCTAGGGCTTTGAGCCCGCTCCCGGTGAGCGGCACGAGAACCCCTTCGCCCCTCTCCACGAGCCCCTGCTCGACGGCTTTGCGGAGCCCGGCGACCGCAGCCGCCGAGGTCGGTTCGACGAGCAGGCCCGCGCGCGCCAGCAGCTTCAGCGCCTCCGCGATCTCCCGATCCTCCACGACGACCGCGCCCCCGCCCGACTCCCTGACCGCCTCGACCACCTGCTTGAGCCTGGGCGGGTTGGGTATCGCGATCCCGTCGGCCAGCGGCTCAGCCGGCGGCTCGGCTCCGTAGGGGCCGTAGAGCGCGTCGTAGACGGGCGTGTAGCCGGCGGCCTGAACCGCCACGATGCGCGGAACCCGCTCGGCGAGACCCAGCCGCGCGGCCTCTGCGAAGCCGCGGTGGACGCCGAGGAGGAGGCCGCCGCTGCCCACGGGCAGGACCGCCGCGTCGGGGACGCCGAAGCGCTCCGCCACCTCGTAGGCGATCGTCTTCAAGCCCTCGATGAAGTAGGGGTTCCACATGTGGCTCGCGTACGCGACGCCGGGCTTCAGCTCGGCCAGCAGCCTCTTCCCCACCTCGGAGCGCGGCCCCGGCACCTCGACGAGCTCGGCCCCGTAGAGCGCGATCTGCATCTTCTTGGCGCGAGGGGCCCCCGCCGGCACGTACACTCTGCACCGGATCCCCGCGGCGCTAGCGTACGCCGCGACGGCGCAGCCGGCGTTCCCCGACGAGTCTATCGCTATCTCTCTGGCGCCAGCGGCCTTCAAGTTAGAGACCATCACCGTGGCGCCGCGGTCCTTGAAAGAGCCGGTGGGGTTCAGGTACTCGAGCTTCAGCAGGGCTTCCACCCCGTAGAGGTCCCGCTCGACGGTGGGCGTAGAGCCCTCACCCAGCGTGACCACGCACCGGTCATCCAGCAGCGGGAGGAGCGGGCGGTAGCGCCAGACGCCGCGCCCCTCGAAGCGGGGCTCGGCGGGCAGCGGCTTCTCCACGTCGAGCGGAGACCCGCACTCGCACCTCCAAGCGAGCGTGTCGGGAGCGTGGGTCCTACCGCAGCCGCTGCAGACCAGCCTGAGGCCCGCGGGCATCAAGGTGGTGTGCGGAACCGCGGTATAGTTTTTGCGCGCTGCAGGAACGCCGCCCACGCTCTAGCCCGAAAGCTTGCGCTCTCGCGCAAAAGCTAAGAGGCTTCCAGCGCGGCGCGCTTGTGAAGGTTTCCATCCTGGCGCACGGCGACGCCGACGGCGTTACCGCGGCCGCGATAGCCAAGTCCGTGCTGGGAGGGGACGTGCACTTCACGCACCCGGTCGGCCTCCTCGAGGACTTCAGGAGCTACGCGCGCGGCGCCGACCTGGTTGCGATCCTCGACATATCGCTCGACGAAGCGAGCCTTAGCGCGCTCCGGTCCGAGTTCAGGAGCTTCCCCGGCAAGATACTGTACATCGACCACCACCCCATGCCCCCTCACGCCTCCATCGAAGCTCCGAACGTGGAGGTCGTGCACGAGGAGGGCCCGTGCGCGGCCGAGCTCGCGTTCAGGAGGCTGAAGCCGCCCCGCGGCATGAGCAGGGTCGCGCTCTACGGCGCGATCGGCGACTACGCTGTCGACACCGAGTGGGTTAGAGCGGCGATGGCCGAGTGGGACATCAAGTCGCTGTTCCTCGAGGCGGGCGTCCTCGTCCTCGCGCTCGACCGGATCGGCCGCAACTACGAGATGAAGCGGAAGGTCGTCGAGGAGCTGAGCCGGAACGCGCTGCCCAGCAGCGTGCCGGGGCTCCTGAACCTCGCCGCCGAGCAAGCCAGGGCGATCGAGGAGATGCGTCTGCGGATCCCCCAGCTCGTCAAAGCGAGGGATCTCGTCGCGTACGTCGTCGAGCCGGGAGCCAGCGTGGGCCTCGCCGCCTTCTACGCCGCCGTGGAGGCGGGGAAGCCGGTGGGCGTAGCTGTTGAGGAGCGGAAGGGGGTGTACGCGGGCAGCGCGAGGGCCCGCGACGCGAGGATCGACCTCAACGCCGCGCTGAGGGCGGTGGCCCCGAGGTTCGGGGGGAGCGGCGGGGGCCACCCGCGCGCGGCGGGCTTCAGGGTCCCCATCGGCAAGTTCGAGGAGTTCCTGAGCGAGCTCGAGCGGGCGCTCGCCGAGCAGCTTAAGTAGCGGCAGCCCGCGCTGAGGGCGTGGCGCGCCTCAAAGTTGGGGTGGCGGAGCGCGTCATCACGCCGCCCGTCGGCGTGCCGCTCGGAGGCTACGCCGGCAGGCCGGGCCCCTCGGTGGGGGTTCACGACGACCTCCACGCTAGGGCGCTCGTCCTCGAAGCCGGCGGCGAGCGCGCCGCGCTCGTCTCGCTCGAGCTCCTCTACCCGACACCGGAGCTCGTGAAGGTCGTCAGGGAGGAGGCGGAGAGGAGGGCCGGCGTGCCGGCCGACTCGGTGCTCGTCGCCGCCGTGCACACCCACTCGGGCCCCTCCGTCTTCGGCTTAGACCCCTGCCTCGAGCGCGGCTACCTGGACGAGTACTGGAGCCTGCTCCCCGGCCTCGCCGCCAGCGCGGTCGCCGAAGCCGCCGGCCGGCTCGCGGAGGCGAGCGTCCGCTTCGGGCGCGGCAGGCTGGACGGGTGGACCGTCAACAGGAGGAGGCCGGGGCTCGGCCCCCTCGACAACGAGGTCGGCGCGCTGCTGCTCGAGGGGGTCGGGGGCCCGGTGGCTGTGGTCGTGAACTTCGCCTGCCACGCGGTCGTGCTCGGCCACAACAACCTGCTTATATCGGCCGACTACCCGGGCGCGGTCTCGCGCGCGGTCAAGCGCCTGCTGGGGGCCACCGCGCTGTTCCTCACGGGGGCGTGCGGCGACGTGAACCCGCTCACCCCCGGCACCTCACTCGAGCGCGTCTACGACAGGAGCGTGGGCACGTTCGCCGACGTCGAGGAGATGGGTACGGCTGTCGCGTGCGAGGCCGTGAAGTCGCTGATGGGTTCGAGGCGCGAGGAGGAGGTCGAGCTGCGCGCTGTCAGGCGCGAGGTGAAGCTGAGCGTGCAGCCGGTGCCCGAGGTCAAGCCCGAGGAGGTGGCAGGGCTCGAGGAGGAGCTGCGCCGCGCGCTGGCGAGGGGGGACGAGGCTCTGGCGTCGCAGCTGCGCTTCAAGCTCGGCGTGGCGAGGTGGGCTCTCGAGGTGTCGAGGAGGGTGAGGGAGCGGGCGCCCGGCGGCGAGCTGGCGACCGAGGTGCAAGCCGTCAGGCTCGGGAGCGCCGCGATCGTCGCCCTGCCGGGCGAGCCGCTCGTGGAGGTGGGCCTCGCGATCAAGTCGGGGTCCCCGGCGCGGCTCACGATGGTCGCCGGCTACTCGAACGACGCGATCGGGTACGTCCCGACGGACAGCGCGTTCGACGAGGGGGGCTACGAGACCGCGTTCCCCGCCTGCGTCGTCGGCAGGGGCTCGGCGCAGCGCCTCGTGGAGTCCGCGCTCGAAGCTCTGAAGCGGCTGTTCGCCTAGCGCGGACGAAGGGGGCGGGGGTCAGTCCGCCCATCGAATCTCCACACCGCTAGGCCACCAACGCGCTCCTCATCCCCCGATCGAAGCCGAGCGCAGGCATTAATACCCTTTCTCCGCCGCAAGGCGCGTGGAGCTGGACCCCTTGGACGTGAGGCTTCTGCCCCGCGACTACGCGGAGATGCTGCGCGACCACTTCGCCCGCCTGGCTCAGGAGCTGGAGCGCGCGAGGCGGAGGCCGCAGAGCCCCGAGGAGCACCTCGCGTGGGCTAGGAGGCTGAGGGAGGCGCTCTGGGAGGCCATGATGGTGGAGCCCGAGCGTGGCGACCTTAACGCCCGCGTGGTCGCGCGCAGGAGGAAGAGGGGCTACGTCGTCGAGAACGTGGTCTTCGAGAGCAGGCCCGGCTTCCTCGTCACCGGCAACTTCTACCTGCCTGAAGGCGGCGGCCCCTTCCCGGCGGTGCTCGAGGTGCACGGCCACTACCCGAGGGGGAAGTTCGAGCTGCACGTGCAGGCGATCGCCGCGACGCTCGCCAGAGCCGGGGTCGCGGTCCTCGCGGTAGACACGGTCGGCTACGGCGACCGCTGGTTCCAGGGCCACCGCGAGGGCGTCTGGCTGCCGGCGGTGGGCATGAGCCTGCCCGGCTTGATCCTCTGGGACAACGTGCGCGCGCTCGACTACCTGCAGTCGAGGGAGGAGGTGGACGCGAGCCGCATCGGCGTCACCGGCAGCTCGGGCGGCGGCAACCAGACGATGTACCTGGCGGCGCTCGACGAGCGAGTGGCGGCCGCTGCGCCGGTCGCGTCGGCCGAGGTCTTCGAGGACCAGGTGGTGAGCGGCCGCTGCTACTGCGAGTGCGTCCCCGGCATGATGCGCTTCGCCGACGCCAGCGACGTGCTCTCGCTGATCGCGCCGAGGCCCCTCCTCATCGTCAGCGGCGTCCACGACGAGGTCTTCCCGGTGCTGCGGGCGCGCAGGGCCTACCTGAGGGTGCGCCGCGCTTACGAGCTGCTCGGGGCGCTCGACAGGCTCGCGTACGTCGAGGTCCACGCGGGGCACGGGTACACGGGCGAGATGAGGCGCGCCGTGTACAGGTGGTTCACGAGGTGGCTGAAGGGCGGGGAGGAGGAGCTGAGCGAGGAGGGGCTGGACCTCGAGCCCGACACGTCGCCCTCCCTCTCCTGCCTGAGCGCGCCGGCCGGCGAGACCATAGCGACCATCTACCACCGCCGGGCGCTCGAGCTGGCGAAGGCCCGCAGAGCGGCTCCCGAGGAGTGGGTCCAGCGCGTCCTCGTGCTCAGGGCCCGGCTCGTCGAGAAGGTCTTCGGCGGCTTCCCCGAGGAACCGTACAGCGTGGAGCGCCTGGGCGCGGCGAGCGTCGGCGGCTACGAGGTTGAGAAGCTCGCTATAAGGACCGAGCTTGACGTGGTCGTGCCGGCGCTGCTCGTCAGGGCGGGGGAGGCCGAGCGCTGCCTGCTGCACCTCTCGCCCAACGGCCCCCGCGCCGCCCTCGCGCTGGCGCCGCTGAGGGAGTGGCTCGAGTCGGGCGGCGCCGTGCTCTCGATCGCGTACCGCGGCAGCGGCGAGACCGCTTCGAGCGAGGAGCTCGCGGCGAAGAACTCGCTCGTCCTCGGCAGGTACATCCTCGGCATGCGGGTGTTCGACGCGCTCAGGGCGGTGGACTTCGCGCTGCGCGACGCCGGCTTCAGCGAGGTGCACGCGTACGGGGAGCGGGAGGCGGGGCTTGTCGCGCTGCTCGCGGCGGCTCTCGACGAGCGCGTGGCGTCGGTGCGAGCCCTCTCCGCTCCGGCAACCCTCGTGTCGAGCAGCGGCTTCGACTACCCGCCCTCCCTCTTCCCACCCAGGATCCTGGAGGTCGCCGACGTCCCGGAGATCGCAGCCATGGTCGCGCCCCGCCCCCTGCTGCTCGAGAACCCGCTCGGCCCGCGCTCGAAGCCCCTGAGCGGGGAGGAGGCGGCAGAGCTGTTCGAGTTCACGAAGAAAGTGTACGGGCTCTACGGGGCGGAGAGCAACTTCGCTATCGAAACCCGCGAGCCGCTCTAGCGCGCGCTCTTGAGCCACGGGTACATCTCGAAGAGCCTCTGTATGCTCTTCTCCACCTCCTCCCTCGGGTACTCGTACGGCTTCAAGGTCCCGCTCAGGTACTCGTCGTACGCCTTCAGGTCGAGGAGGCCGTGCCCGCTCAGGTTGAAGAGTATGACCTTCCTCTCCCCCGTCTTCCTCGCTTCGAGCGCTAGGTCGATCGCGGCTTTTATCGCGTGCGCGCTCTCCGGTGCCGGGACGAAGCCCTCGGCTTTCGCGAAGATCTCCGCCGCCTTGAAGACCTCGACCTGGTTGTACGCGACGCTGCTGAACTCGCCCTTGTGGATGAGCAGGCTGAGGGTGGGGGCTTTCCCGTGGTACCTGAGCCCGCCCGCGTGGATCGGCGGGGGGACGAAGTCGTGCCCCAGCGTGTACATCTTCAGCAGGGGGGTGAGGCGCGCCGTGTCCCCGTGGTCGTACGTGTACACGCCCTTCGTCGTGGAGGGCGCCGCGGTCGGCTCCACCGCGATGAACTTCGTGTCCACGGGCGCCTTGCCCATCTTCTTGACGTAGTAGAAGGGGTAGGCCAGGCCGGCGTAGTTGCTGCCGCCGCCGATGCAGCCGATCACGTAGTCGGGGAAGCGGTCGATGAGCTCCATCTGCTTGAGCGCCTCCAAGCCGACGATCGTTTGGTGGAGCAGCACGTGGTTCAGCACGCTGCCCAGCGAGTACTTCGTGTTGGAGTGCGTGACCGCGTCCTCGATCGCTTCGCTGATCGCGATCCCGAGGCTTCCGGGGTTGTCCGGGTCCTGCTCGAGCACTTTGCGGCCGAAGCTCGTCCTCGTGCTGGGGCTCGGCACAACCTCCGCGCCCCACAGCTGCATGAGGACGCGCCTGTAGGGCTTCTGCTCGTAGCTCACCCGCACCATGTAGATCGTGCACTTGAGGCCGAAGAGGTTGGTGGCGAACGCCAGCGCGCTCCCCCACTGGCCGGCGCCGGTCTCCGTGGTCAAGCGCTCGACCCCCTCCCTCACGTTGTAGTAGGCTTGGGCGACAGCCGTGTTGGGCTTGTGGCTGCCGGGCGGCGAAACCCCCTCGTACTTGTAGTAGATCTCAGCGGGGGTCTTCAAGGCCCGCTCCAGCCTGTAAGCCCTTACAAGGGGCGTCGGCCTCCACAGCCTGTAAGCCTCCAGCACCTCCTCGGGGATCGGGATGAACCTGTCCGTGGAGAGTTCCTGCCGCACGATCTCCTTCGGGAAGATCGCCTCCAGCTCCTCGGGCTTGACGGGCGTGCCGTCCGGCTTCAAGGGAGGCGGTAGGGGCTCCGGCAGGTCGGGCACGATGTTATACCAGGCGCGCGGCAGCTCCTCCTCCCCGAGCACCACCTTGTAGCTGGGCACGCGAGCTCTTTTATCGTCCAAAAATATTTCTTTGTGCACCTTTTTGGGCAACATTTGATGCAACTGGCAGTGAAACGCTTTTATGCTCCCTAGAGCACTTTTTGATGCATGAAGCTGCTGAGGGAGATCGAGGAAAGGTTCGGGGGGAGCAGGGCTAAGGCGAGGGTTGCCTTGGAGCTTTTGCGGCACGGTTTAAGCGTGAGGGAGGCGCCGGGTTGGGAGGCGCCCCGCGTTTTCCTGGGCGGCATCGAGGTGCCCTACAAGAGCGTCGCGAAAGCGTGCGGCGTGGACTGGAGGACCGTGAAGGAGGCGCTGATCGACATATCGAGGGACCCCTTCCTCCGCGAGCTCTACGGGAGGCTCGAGAACGCCGGCCCCTTCCTCCGCGGCGTCGCGAAGCTGCTCCGCTACCGGTGCATCGTCGTCGAGACGGTCAGGGACCAGCCGGGGATCCTCGCCTACGTTTCGGGCCTCCTGGCGGAAAAGGGGATAAACATCCTGCAGGTGGTGGCCGAGCACCCGCTGCTCGTCGAGAGCCCCAAGCTCTACGTGATCATCGAGGGCGAGGTCCCCGGCGACTTCGTGCCCCGCGTGCTCCAGCACCCGGCGATAAAGAGCGTGACCGTCTACTAGCGGCGCTCGCGCAGGTAGGCGTCCACGCCTAGGGCAGCCCGCCTCCCGCTCTCCATCGCCCTGTGCACGTTCGAGGCTCCGAGCGCGACGTCGCCGGCGGCGAAGAGGCCCGGGACGCTCGTCATGAAGTTCCCGTCGGTGATGATTCTGCCGTCGGGCGCCACCTCGACTCCCAGCTCGGCGAGAGAGGGTGGCGGCGTGGGGTGGAGGCCAGCGGCCACGATCACAGTGTCCGCCTCGATGACCCTCTCGCTGCCCGGCACGATCTCGAGCGCCTCCGCCCTCGTGCGCGTCGGCTTGACGCTCGCCACCCGCAGGCCCTCGACCCTCCCGCTCCCCACCACCTCTAGGGGGAGCGCTGACTCCACCACCTCGATCAACCCCCTCTCCCTGAGGATCGCTAGCTCGCGCGCAGCTGGTGCGACGCTCAGCGGCCTCCTGTACACGAGAACCGGCTTGATGCCGTAGAGCCTGGCTAAGGTCTCGCACGCGTCCACAGCGCTCAACCCCCCGCCCACGACGACCACGCGCGAGCCCGGCGCCGGGGGCGGGGGGCCGTAGCCGAGCTCGTGCAGCGCGCGGCTGTGCAGCCACTCCAGCGCGTAGTAGACGCCCGGCAGCTCCTCGCCCTTCACCCCCAGCTTGGCGCTCCTCCACGTGCCGGTGGCGACGACGACCGCGTCGTAGCTCTTGAGGAGGTCCCCCACGCGCAAGTGGAGCCCGACGTCGACGCCCGCGTGGAACTCGACGCCCAGCTTCTCGAGATCCCCGATCGACTTTCGCACAACGTCCTTGCGGAACCTGAAGCTCGGTATCACGAACACGAGCATGCCGCCCGGCTCCGGCAAGCGGTCGAAAACGTGCACCTCGTGCCCCCTGCAAGCAAGCTCGCCCGCGAGCGCGAGGCCCGCGGGGCCGGCGCCCACCACGGCCACCCTATACCCGGTCGGCGGGGCCTTCACAGGGCACCTTACAAACACGCCGAGCCCTGCCCGGCGGCCGTAAAAAGTCTGCCGTCCATCGCCCGTGGAACCCGAAGCCTTTTCGGGGGCGGACGGCGCTACCCTTAATACGGAGCGCCGCGCTTTCCGCGCGAGACGGATGGCGTTTGGAGAGCTTTTGGCGCTCTACGGCGCGCGGCTCGCCGAGGCTGTGCGCGCCCTCGAGGCCTTCCTCCGGAGCGGCGAAGCCCACCGCCTCCGGCTCGCCTCGGAGCTCCTGGCTTCGGCGGGGAGGGAGACGTACGCCGCCTTGGCCGAGCACAGGCACGCCATACTGGCGGCAATGAGCCTCGAAGCCGCCGCTAGGCTGGAGGAGAGGGCGGCGGAGATCGAGCGCAGGGGTTTGCGCGAGGACGACCTCGAGTACGTGGCAGACGTGTGCGAGCTGCTGAAGCGGATATCCGGGTCGATAAGCAGCGGGGAGTACGAGAAAAGCTACCGGGAGATGATCAGCCGCCGTAGAGGCGCTTGATGGGCGCCTCCTCCTCCCTGTGCATGATCGTTATGGCTCCGGTGGGGCAGTGCGTGATGCAAGCTCTGCACATGACGCAGTTCTGCTCGTTCACGGGGTACGACTTGCCCTTTTTGATCACGAAGACTTTCGAGGGGCAGACCTGGTAGCAGGTCGCGCAGCCTATGCACCTATCGTGGTCGACGATCACGCGCGGCATGGCTAAACTTCGACGATCTCGTACTGCTTGCTGCCGAGACCTGCCTTCTCCGCCGCCTCGACCTGTACGTACGGGTCCTTGCCGTGGATCTTCAACCACTTGTTGTCGCCGGGTTTGAGGCCCAGCTTCTCCGCCACGGAGCCCGGTACGATCGGCGCCTCGTCCACCATCTTCAGCGACGCGTGCTCGACGGCCACGATGTCGTCGGAGATGAGGATGCCGATGTCGGGCGCGATGGGCAGGTCGGACCACGGAGCGCAGTCGCACGTCGGCTGGATGTCCATCACGTAGTTTATGTGGAGGGCTTTCCCGCGCTTGTTCCTCAAGACCGCCCTAACGGCGTCCACCATGCCCTCCTGGAACGCTTTGCCGATGCTGTCGAGCTTCTCGAGCTGGTGGATCTCGCCGCGAGTCCTGTAGCTCGTGCAACCCATCGCGATGTTCTTGATGGCGGCGCCCGCACCCGAGGACCCGTGCCCCTTGAAGTGGGAGAAGTTCACCAGCACATCGGCGTCGTGAACGTTGCCTGCCACCTGGATCCTCTTGAGGTGGTAGTAGTTCTCGAGCTCGACCTCGTAGAAGAAGTTCTCCTTGATGCCGTTCGCGGGGAGCAGCGGCGCGCCAACGGTCTCGTAGCCGAAACCGTTCTGCAGGCCGGCGTAAACGTGCCTCAAGCCCCACGTGTCCGTGATGAAGGGCAGCGCGCCGAGCTGCTTGAGGTAGTCGACCAGTATGCGCACGAAAAGGGGTCTAATGAACCGGTACCCCCCGCCCTCCAAGTCGCCCACGTGGACCTTGACCGCCACGATGTTCCCCCTCTCGACCATGCCGGAGAGCGGCGACTCCTCTAGAGCCTTCCTAAACTTGTAGGTCAGGCTGTATTCCTTGCCGAGCTGGGGTAGTCGAGCGCTAGCGAATAGAACCTTGCTCGGCATAGCACCCCCCTTCCTCGAGGACTAGTTAAACATTACCCTACGCTGAGCGAAAACCTCTCCCATCTGTTATCTAACCGAGCGGAGCGCGCCATACGCTTAAATACCGCGCTCCCCGCGATCTAACGGCTGAGGAGGGATGGGCGTTATTTACACGCAGGAGGGCCTGGGTGTCAGGGTGGGGAGGTCTTGGGTCACAACGGCTCTCGTGGCGATCAACGTGATCGCGTACCTGCTCACCTCGTGGGAGAACTCCCTGCTCGAGATCTCCGAGCGCTGGCTCTGGTGGGGCGGCTTCGTGCCCGCCTACCTCGCGGACCCGCGGCAAGCCTACAGGCTCCTGACGTCGATGTTCCTCCACGCGAACCTCATCCACATATTCTTCAACATGCTGTACCTGTACAACTTCGGCAAGCTCGTCGAGCAGGCTCTCGGCAGCAAGAGGTACCTCGCCCTGTACTTTCTCTCAGGTTTAGCCGCGGAGCTGTTTCACACCGCGTTCATCCCGGTGGAGGGGCCCGTATCCGCCGTCATCCCGGCAATCGGGGCTTCGGGGGCGATATCGGGCGTCCTGGGGGCCTACCTCCTCCTCTTCCCGGGTAGCAAGCTCTCGATGTGCTTCTTCTACCTGTTTTTCCCCGTGTGCGTCACGTGGAGCGCAGCCGCCTACCTGATATTCTGGTTCGTTGGGCAGGTGCTGCAGGGCTACGCTGGGGCCAGCGCCGGTGTCGCGGTCTTCGCCCACGCCGGGGGCTTCCTGGGCGGGGTGGCCCTGCTGCCGTACGTGCTGGATAGGGAGAGGCACAGCGTGCTGCGCACGCTAACGGCCAGCCAGAGGGCTTTCAAGTACCTCTTCCTCGGCTCAGCCGGCTTGGGGCGCTTGAGTAAGCTGGTGCTGGCGGTCACGGTCGCAGCGGTCGCCGCCGGCGGGGTTTACTCGGCGGTGGCGGCGCGCCAGCTGAGCGTCCCGATCAAGATCCTAGCCTTCTCCGTCTCCTACAGGCTTTACGAGCCCGGCGGCAACCTCGTCGACTACGGCTACGAGAGCGAAGCGGTTGTTCTGCGCGTCGAAAGAGGGCCCTCGCTCGCCGCCCCGATAGGGTCCAGCAGCGTGAGGATAGTTTATAACAGGCTCGAAGCCGCCGGCGTCCTCTACGACAGGGCGCTCGCCGGAACGGCGAAGGCGATCACCCTGAAGCGGACGGTCATCGTGCAGCGCGTCCCTGTGAACGTGAACCTGAGCATGGAAGCTTCGTACGACGAGGACGGTTTCCTGGACAGCGCGAAAGGCGTGATGTACACGACGGTCCTCGTCTACGACTACGCCAGGGGCGTTTACGTCCCATCGGGCGAGGGCGAGTTCAGCTTCGAAGTCGGCACGCTGGCGGCCTTGAAGAGGGAGGGCGGGCCGCTCTCGCTAGCCGTAGCGGCGTTGGCGTTCGCAGCGGTGGCGATCTGCGCGGTCTCGCTCGATAACGTGCTGAGGAAGTCCGGAGAGCTCGAGATCTTGGCTTAGCACGCCGCTTTGGCCTTGCCCTTGGCGCCAGGGCCGCTTCCCCCGCTAAGATCTCGCTTGCCAGTTGTATGAGAGCGAGCGCGTTGACCGCGCGCTCGGGTCTGAAGCGGAGAAGCGAGCCGCTGCCTAACGCGTGCTGAACTAAACAGCTTAAAAAACCCACTTTTTCAAACGGGGGATCCGTGTCCGAGAAAACGAGCATCGCGCGCGAGATCCGGAACAGCATAGCGAAGCTGGTGCTGTGGATCGCCCTCTACATCGTCGTCTCAGCGCTCGTCTTCGCGACGATACCCGGACTAATTCCGGCCGTGAAGGAGGTTATAGACGCTTACGGCACCTACGTGAGCGTCGCCCTCGCCCTCGCGTTCGGCTACATGATCGTCCGAGCCTTCGCCAACACCGTGTACTGGATGCTGCGCGTGCGCTACCCGCACTCGACGGCCGCCGCCGTCAGGAGCCTGTTCACGATCCTCGGCATCGGCGCGCTGGTCGCCGGCATAGCCGGCGGGACAGCGGGCGGCGCCGCCGGCGTGGCGCTCGGCGGCTTCATCGGCATGGTCATCGGCTTCGCCACCCAGCAGGTGCTGGGGCAGGCGATCGCCGGCCTCTTCGTCCTCCTCGCGAGACCCATCAGGATAGGCGACTACGTGACCGCCGCCGGCGAGACCGGCGTCGTGGAGGACATCACGTCGCTCTTCACCATCATACGGAAGGACGACGGCACCTTAGCGCTGATCCCCAACAACTCACTGATAGGGTCTAAGATCTACATCATAAAGCGGGAAACTAAATAACTTTTTATTATATTTTATTATAAACTTTTCCCTGTAGCTCCGACATACCTCTTGTTCCACGCGCTTCGCGCGCTGGGCTCTCCCCTGCTTTTCTTTTGATCGGCTAGGGATGTCCCACGCGGGAGCTGTAGGGAGCGGACGGAAAGCGCGCTACGCGAGCTGGCAGCAAGCTATTTCTAGCCCGTGGGCAAGGGCGTCTCCGTGCCGAGGCTCACGCCTCAAGAGATCGAGCGGCGGTTCTTCGACCTGCTCGCTTCAACCGTCGTGGACTACCGGCCCCTCACGGCTTGGAGCCTCGGGGGCACGCGCGTCGAGCTCCCCTACTTCGCCCGTGCTGCGCCCGACACCGAGCTGGTGTTCGAGGCGCGCGCGTCCCTGCCCCGCGCTGAGGGGGCCAGGTGGCTGCTCCGCTTCGACATCACCGGAAACGCGCTGCTCAGGGTGGACGGCGAGCCCTACCAGGGCGTCGACGAGCAGCACAAGCTGGCGGTCGTCGAGCCGGGGGACCGCAGCCTGGCGCTCGAGGCCACGCCCCGCCGCCTCTTCGGCGAAGCCGCTTGGTTCTTCGCCTTCCTCTCCTCCTCGGCCACCGCCGTGCTCTGGGAGGGCTTCAACCTGGCCCTATCGCTCCTCGACCTGCTCCAGCTCGCCCGGCGGAGGGGCGAGCTGATGCCGGCGCTCGAGAGGGCCGCGCTCGAGATCGAGCTGACGCCGAGCGTCCTGCAAGCCCACGCGGCCGTCAGGGCGCTCTACGGCTTCCTCGTCGAAGGCTCGCCGGAGTACCGGGGGCCGAGGTGGGAGCACGCCTACGTCTCCTCCGTCTACGGCGACCCGGTGGCCGCAGGCCTCCTGCCGGACACGCCGAGGCCGAGCGTCAGCGAGGTGCTGGACACGATCGAGCGGGTCAAGCGGGCGCTCGAGTTCGAGCCGGCCGGCGCCAGGGGCCGCGTGTACCTGTTCGGGCACAGCCACATCGACACGGCTTGGCTCTGGCCCTTCAGCGAGACGAAGCGCAAGGTGAGGAGGACGTTCGCGACGGTCGTCAGGCTGGCGAAGATGGGCTACCGCTTCACCTACGTGCAGAGCGGCGCCCAGAACTACAAGTGGCTGGAGGAGCAGGACCCGCAGCTCTTCGCCGAGGTGAAGAAGCTGGTCGAAGCTGGGGTCTGGCTGCCCATCGGCGGCATGTGGGTGGAGTCGGACACACAGCTCGTCTCCGGCGAGTCGCTCGCGCGCCAGTTCCTCTACGGCCAGCTCTACTTCGAGGAGAAGTTCGGGAGGAGGAGCAGGATCGGCTGGCTGCCCGACAGCTTCGGCTTCAGCGCCCAGCTGCCGCAGATCATGAGGAAGGCGGGGATCGAGGTCTTCTGCACGCACAAGGTGATGTGGAACGACACCAACGAGTTCCCCTACCACGCGTTCGTGTGGGAGGCGCTGGACGGCAGCGAGGTGGTGGCGCACGTGATCGTGGCCACGTATAACGGCGCGCTCACGGCGGGCGAGCTGGTGGGGCTCTGGGAGAGGTACAAGCAGAAGGACGCGGCGCCGGCGGTGCACTCGTACGGCTTCGGGGACGGCGGCGGCGGGCCTACGTTCTTAATGTTCGAGCGCTTGAAGCTGCTGAAGCGCGTCCCGCAGCTGCCCGAGCCCGTCGAAGCCCCCTCGGAGCGCGAGTACGTCGAGGAGCTGCTCAAGGTGAGGGACAGGCTGCCGAGGTGGAGGGGCGAGATCTACAACGAGTTCCACCGGGGCGTCTACACGACGAACCTCAGGGTCAAGGAGCTGATGGCGAGAGCCGAGAGCGAGGCCCTCTGGGCCGAGGGCGCCGCGGCGGCGGCCAAGCTGCTGGGCCTGCAGGAGTACCCGAGGCGCGAGATCAGGGGGGCTTGGGAGCGCGTGCTGCGCTGCCAGTTCCACGACGTGCTCCCCGGTTCGTCTAACCGCGAAGCGTACGAGGAAGCGTACAGGGACCTCGAGGAAGCGATCCGCGCGTTCTCGAGCGTCTCATCGAGGGCTTTGAAGGCGATCGCGGAGAGCGTGAGCGCGCCGAAGGGCAGCGTGGTCGTCTTCAACAGGCTCGCGTGGCCCATCGAGGCGCTGGTGGAGCTACCGGGGCCCGGCTTCGCGACGCCCAGGGGCGAGCCCGCCGCCGTGCAGGAAGTCGACGGCAAGTGGCTGGCTCTCGTCCGCGTGCCAGCCTTCGGCTACACCACGCTCGTGCCGGGCAGAGCGGCGCCCGCCGCCGGCGGCGCGAGGGCGTACAGGGAGGGCGAAACCATCGTGCTCGAGAACGAGCTGGTCAGGGTGAAGGTGGGTCCCGACGGCTCCCTGCTCTCCGTCTACGACAAGCAGCTGGGCGCGGAGCTGCTCGCGGCGCCGAGCAACGTGCTGAGAGCGCACCCCGACAAGCCGGGCAACTTCGACGCGTGGGACATCGACCGCTCGACCGTCGAGTCGCCCGGCCACCCCTTCGAGGTCGCCGAAGCCCCGAGGGTCGTCGCCGCGGGCCCGCTGGTAGCCTCGGTCGAGTACGCGCTCAGGTTCAAGTCCTCCACGGTGAGGCAGAGGGTATCCCTGCGCAGCGGGTCCCGCCTCATCGAGGTGAAAATGAGGATCGATTGGAGGGAGAAGAGCTACCTGGTCAAAGCGTGGTTCGAGCTCAAGGCCAGCGTCGAGAAGGGCTGGTACGAGGTGCCCTTCGGCGTCGTCGAGCGCTCCACCGTGCCGAGGGACAGGTGGGACGAGGCGAAGTACGAGGTCCCCGCGCTGAAGTGGGCGGACTTCTCCGACGGCAAGGTGGGGCTCGCGATCATCGCCCCGTCGCGCCACGGCTACAGCGCCAGGGGCAGCAGGGTCGGCTTGAGCCTGCTCAAGTCGCCCTTCCACCCCAACCCGTGGAGCGACCTGGGCGAGCACGAGGTGACCTACTACCTGTACCCGCACCCCGGCGACTACAGGGCCGGCGAGGTGTACCGGAAGGCCTACGAGGTGTGGAGCGGCGTCAAGGCCGTCGTGAAGGAGGGCGGCGGCGGGCGCCTGCCGCCCGAAGCCAGCGCGCTCGAAGCCCCGAAGGGCGTGGTGGTCGAAGCGGTGAAGCTCTGCGAGAAGCGCGACGCGCTAGCGGTCAGAATCTACGAGGTCGAGGGGACCGAGAGGGAGGTCGAAGTGAAGCTGCCCGGGGCCTTCGCCGTCTACGAGGCGAACCTGCTCGAAGACCGCGAGCGGCTGGCGGCCAGCGGCGACCGCGCAACCCTGCGCTTCAAACCGTTTGAGATTAAAACTATAATTCTCGAGAAATTTTAATTTTTATTTATTTCAGTTCAGTGTGGTCGCCGTCGGCAGCATATGCAATAGCAACGCTAATATAGCGATATAATGCTGTAACAGCGTGGCGCGGAGGGTTAAGACGATCGCGGTTTCGGAGGATACGTACAGGATGCTGGCCGCCTTCAAGCAGCGCACCGGTAGCGCCACGTTCGAGGAGGCCGTGCGCAAAGCGGTGGAGCTGGCTAAACAAGCCCTAGCGGCGGAGGCGCTTGAGCACGTGAGGAGCAAGAGGTTGACTGAGGAGGAGAAGCGGGTGCTCGCGGAGCTCAGAGCGAAGCTGAGGGAGGAGGGAGTGTGGTTGAGAAGGTAGTCGTCGATACGAGCGTCCTCATAGACGCGCTGGAGGAGGGCGACGAGGAGCTCCTCGCAGCGCTGGTTGAGCGCGAGGTGCTCGTGCCTTACGTGGCGCTCTACGAGTACCTGTACGGGTACTTGTACCTCGGTAGGGACGCTGAGAAGGAAAAGCGGGTTTTGGAGAAACTGTTTACAATCGTGTACCCCGATCAACAAGTGCTGATGAAGGCTCTCGAAATCGACGTCGCGCTGGCGAAGGAGGGGTCGAGGGTGCCGCAAGCCGACATAATCATCGCGGCGACAGCCATCGCCGCCGGCGCGCCCCTGTTAACGAAGGACCTGCGCCACTACCCTTGGCTGAAGAAATTCGGCTTGGAAGTCATAGCGCGCGCCTTCCCTATAGCTGCTGGCGCGCTCCCTACAGCGCTCCTGCGTATCCTCTATCCTTTCCTCTAACTTTCCGTTTAGAAAAGATTACTTTCGGACTTCTTCACGTCGAATTTATAAAGCCTCGTTTCACTCTAAGCTCGATGCCGCGCTGGGAAAACGCGGCGGGAG
>OFEJ01000066.1_pt1 | contig 30702 bp, 30 predicted proteins | sample 1521051 | NCBI WGS metagenome assembly OFEJ01 (sample SAMN06268701, study PRJEB24108) | sediment metagenome | isolation source: Joseph's Coat, Yellowstone National Park, Wyoming, USA | place: USA:Joseph's Coat, Yellowstone National Park, Wyoming, USA | reverse complement strand
ACTCTCTGGTTCTATAACTTCAACAGCCGAAGGAGCGAAAAATATTGTAATGCTAAGTAAAGTTTCTATGTCTTTTGTTAAAACTTCAATTTCCGCTGCTTTAGAATAAGCTTTTTCTACTCTTGGTAAAGGCTTTTCAACCTCTATTGTATCTTGAAACTCTTCCTTTACAACAATACAATTATCAAACTTTTTTATTTTTTCTATGTGATTTTTCAAGCTTTCTTCAGCAGCTTCTTTAGTTGCAGCTAAAACATCAAACCACATTTTAGAATGAATCCATCCTTTTTGAACTTTCTCCTTTATCTCATCCATGCCATTCACTCAAGAACAAAGTTGTGTCTTATTCCACAATTTGGACATCTATCATTGTAAAGATTGACTGATTTTACTTTAGCCCCTACTCTCTCTACAAGTAAAGTACCACAATTATGACAATATGTGCTTTCCATCAAAGGATCTTTCGAATTGTCTACATAAGCATATCTTAAACCAGAATCCTTACAAGCTGTATGGTATTCTTTTAGTTGAATTAGATTTAGTTTTGTATCTCCTTTTAGAATGTGAAATGGAACTTCTGCCCCCAAATTAGCTACAACCCAATTTGCCAAATTCTTACAATCTTCTACACTTTCATAACCTTTAACCAAAACATTAGCAACCTCTATGAATACTCTATACTTAGCAAACATCTTAACTACATCATAAACTCTCTCAACCTTCTTAACCAATGTGTTATTCTTGTAATAATTTTCATTTCCAGAGGCAAAGAAATAAACTACCAAAGCATCTGTGTACTTTGAAATTTTCTTTATCGGATCTTCGTTTATTAGACCAGTTGTTGTTAAAATTGTTCTTATATTGTTCCTTCTTGCCTCTCTGAAAACCTTAATAACATACTCATAATGTCCGACAAATTCTGTTCCGGTGAAAACTATAGATCTAACTTTATTTTCTTTAGCATAAGCGACTAATTCGATCGGCTTCAATTTCTTACTAACCTTTTTAACATCTGGTAAGATATCAAACTCTTTAGAAGATCTCATTTTAACAGCTAGAGTATTTGTTTGAGGTAAAAAGTGGTACATACTTCTCTCTTCTATTCTATTTACTTCTAAACCTTCAATACTTCCATAATCTTTGATTATTAGCTCTCCTTTCTTGTTTTGTCTAACTCCACATAAACCAACTTTTCCTTCTGGAATACTGCAATCAAACAAGCAAACTTTACATTTAATTCCTTTTTTATCCTTCTTCCAGAAAACGGTTTCCCTTTCTTCCCTATACTCTGCCATAAAATATATTATCCAGCGAAAATATAACCTTTCGGTAGTGGAAAAATATTATCAAAAGTTACAAAAATTTCTTATTGAAGTGCCCTGGTAGCTCAACGGTAGAGCACCCGCCTCGTAAGCGGGGGGTTGAGGGTTCGAATCCCTCCCAGGGCTTAAAATTTTATTCAAAACAAACAAAAATCTTGAATGAAAACACTAATTCTTCTAACAGATTTGGTAGGAATTTGGATTTTGAAAAATGACAAAGGATATGAAAATCTTTTGAAAAAGTTTTGCAAAGAATACGATCTAAACTTTGAAATTTTATACAAAACAAGAGAGGAATTTCTTTCTAAATACAGAAAATTAGTGAGAGTTGGTAAGATAAACTACTATGAGTTTGAAGAAAAGCTATTCAAACAAATCGACAAAAAGAATTACAGGAAACTAGCAAGAGAATACATCAAGTTTGAAATAAAAAATTGCAAAATGTTTTTGAAACTTGACAAAAATGCAAAAAATGTTTTAAGAAAGCTAAAGAGAATGGGAATAAAAATCATTGGAATAACAGATGCGATAAAACCAAGCAAGCTTAAGAAAGAGGAATTGAAAGTTCTAGGAATTTCAAAATACTTCGATAAAATCTACAGTTCTTATGATCTAAAAAGTGAAAAACCAGAGGCTTTCAAACATTTCAAAAATCTTGTTGATAGAGCTGTTTTTCTTGGACATGATGACGATGAGATATTAGGAGCTGGTGAATTTGGTTTTTTAACAGTTGGGTTAAAAAACAAAAAAGCCAACATTATGATAAGGTCTTTGAGACAACTTGTTGAAGTTTTACAGAAATTTAGAGTAAATTTTACCACTTATTGATGTATAAAACTATTAAAAGTTTACTGTCGAATAAATCGTATGAAAGTTAGAAAACTAGAACTAATGTTATACGGCATACCTGTGGGAATAACCGCAGCATATGTTTTAGCAAGAGCTGTAGGAAAAGTTGGATATAATCCGTATTTGGATTCTTCGATAAATTTTGCTGCAGGATTTTTAGGAGAAAAGATAATTAGATCAATTTACAGATACTTTAGAAGGAAAGATAATGACGAATTTGAAGGAGGCTTATCTGTTGGAAGCGTTGCATTACTAGGAACTATAAAAGAAATTATAGATGCTTCGCCAGAAATTAAATCACAACTACCAACAATTTTAAGAAGGTTGTTTAACAAATACAACCTTTCTGATCCCTGGGATATATTTTTTATCACATTAGGTGCTGTAGCTGGAAATTTGTTAGACACTTATCTAGAAAAGAAATACAATCAAAAATAAGTCTATCTTTTTCTTTTTATTCGTTGTTTCTATAAAGATTTAAATGAAGTTAAAGATTGTAAAACTATTGCCAATACCTTTGATATTGCTAGCAATATCTCTATTCGGAATATACCAAGTTTACTCAAAAACTGGAGATTTTTTCATCAAAGATATTGATTTGAAGGGAGGAACCTCTCTTACTTTAATTTTCAATAAAAGTATTTCAACAGAAGAAATAGAACCAATAATTAAAAAGAAGATAGATACCTTTATTATCTCTTCTTCAAAAACCATGGAAGGTTCTACAACAATCAATATATTAACAGAAAAAAACATTAACGCTTCAGAAATAGTTGAACTTTTAAATTCAAACGGCTTTTACCCAAATGAATACTCAATACAATTTGTTGGTCCTGAATTAGGATCCACTTTCTTCTCTCAAGTTGCTACTTTATTAACAGTTGCGTATATTCTTCTTTTTATAACAAACCTATACATCTACAAAAAACCCATAATTGCAATTACAATAATCCTATCTTCTATCGCAAACATTATAGTAGTTTTTGGAGTAATGAATCTTTTAAATCAAAAAATTTCTTTTGCTGGTTTTTCTTCTCTTTTAATGTTAATAGCCTTTGCTATTGATGCAAACGTTATCTTAGCAACAAAAATACTTTCTGGCAGTTTGGAAGAATTTTATGATCAATATAAGAAAGGTTTAATAACTGGTTTAACAATTAACACTGGTCTAATAATCTCGATGTTAATAGTCCTCCTATTTTCTAACTCTCCATTCTTAATAAATATTGCACAAATCCAAGTCATCGGATTTACAGCAGATATACTAAACACTTGGATATTAAACGCTGCTATTATAGAGGTGGTTTTGCTTGGAAAGAGACATTAGAATATGGGTGTTGATTTTCACATTAGCAATTTCATTGCTATCTTTATCTAGAATTTTCTTTCAAAATTCTTGGCTTGAGGTTTCTTTCGTCAATGAAAGTGCAAATTGTCAGAATGTAAAGGTTGGAGATAGAATTACACAAATTAGTGGAAAAGTTATTAACTCTTTAGAAGATTTTAGAGAAGCTCTAGAGAATGTTAAAAAAGGAGATTTTGTATCGATTGTTTCGAATGGACAACCAGCATCATGTGTTGCTATTGATGATAAAAACCTTGGTTTTTCTCTCAAAGAACAAAAAACAAAAGTCTTGAATTTTGGAATAGACATTGAAGGTGGAACAAGAGTTTTATTAAGAATTGTTGGTAATTCAACTACAACTCAAACACAAGAAATAGCAAAAATCTTAACTGAAAGACTAAATGCTTATGGTTTAAGCGATATTAAAGTTTTGCCAGTATCAGAGGATTTGATTCAAATAGAAGCTGCTGGATTAACAGAAGATGATATAAGAAACTTTTTAATAAAACAAGGTTATTTTGAAGGAAAGGTTGTTGATGTTATAAGTCTAACGAATGGAAAGGGTTCAATTGTCTTTAATGGAACAGAAATTCAATTTGAAATTTCAAACGAAACAATAAAGATATTGAATCAAACATTCAATATAAGCGAAGGGTTTTACATAGATGGAATAAAATATGAAATTGTAAACAAAACAGAAGACAAAGTTGTAATCGCTGCAAATGTCTTTACTGCTAAAGACATAGAGAACATTTTCACTGACGTTCAAAGGAATTACATTACAAGATATGGAGATGGTTATAGGTTTGTGTTTACTATCCAAATAAGCAAAGAAGGTGCTGAAAGATTTGCTCTGGTTACAAAAGGTCAGCCAACTTATTATTCTGGTGGGCAGCTATATATTAGACCAAAGCTTGTATTATACTTAGATAAAAAACCAATAACAGAACTAAATATTGTTAGTAGTATTGCTGGTGAGCCTATAACAACTCCATCTATAGAGGGTTGGAGAAAAACTTTGGAAGAAGCAACCCTAGAAAAATTGCGATTACAAAGTATTCTAAAGTCAGGAAGCTTGCCAGTTGAACTAAAAATAGAAAGAGTAGAAACGATAACTCAAACTGAAGGAAAGAAACTTTTCGAATCAACAATTTACATTTTAGCAGCAAATCTAGTTGCAGTTCTTATCCTAAGTATGATAAGATATAGAAACTTAAAAATTAGTCTTTACATTCTAATGGTTGCTGTATCAGAATTGATTCTCATTCTTGGTATTGCATCTTCTCAAATAGTGGCAGCAATAATAATTTTCCTATCATTGATCTTAGCTATAGTCTACAAAGAAACAAAATCCATAATTAGAGCATTAACAATTTTTGTTGCCGTTCTAATTTCTGGATTTGTTGTTGTCGGAAAATGGACCATAGACATACCAACAATAGCTGGTTTAGTATCAATAATTGGAAACTCTGGTGAACTCATAACTTTAACTGATCAATTTGTTCTCGAGAAAAGGAAAAGAATAGAAGAAAGCGTAGAAACTGGAATGGAAATAGTTTACAATTCTTCTACTTTGTTAGTCTTTGGTATGCTACCTCTAGCCTTCCTTGGCCTAGGAAGTTTGAAAGGTTTTGCAATAACAACAACTGTTGGTACTTTAATAGATTTGTTTATAACTAGGCCTGCTTACATGAAGCTTATAGAAAAAGAATTCTTGAAGAAAAAAGAAGAAGCTATATAATTTGCCCCCTGCGGGATTTGAACCCGCGTCCCAGCCTTTCTTCTCATTCTTTCGTCAAACCTTTCTTCTCGAAAGGGCTGTATCCTTGACCGGGCTAGACGAAGGGGGCTATAAAATCATTTATAAAAGTCAAAATATTAAAACAATAGTTTTTAGTTTTTTCCAAAATTTAAAAATTCTTATTCTTATAAAACAAACAAACCAATGAAAATAGCAGCTATAGGTTGTATACACAATGAAATAGAAAGATTGCCTATATTATTTGAAAAGGTTTCATCTTATGAACCAGATATTTTAATTTCAGTTGGAGATATAGCAGATGCTTCTTTTCCAAAAGGATTTGAACCAATTGATATTGGAAAAATTTTCCTTGAAGAAGCAAAAGAATATTTCAAAAAAGTTTTGATAGTCCCTGGAACTTGGGATAAAGATTTGATTTCTTTCTTCCAAAAACAAAACGTTTTAATTCATGGAAGAGGTGAATCAATAGGAGATGTTGGCATTTATGGATTTGGTGGAGCTCAAACACCTTTCAACACGCCATATGAACCTTCTGATAAAGAAATAGAAGAAGGTTTGAGAAAAGCTTTTAGCGAAATTAAAGATAAAAAAATAAAGATTCAAGCAACTCATGCTCCACCTTTTAACTCAACTTTAGATTTAGTGGGAAATAAACACGTTGGCTCACTTGCTGTTAGAAAAATAATAGAAGAGTTTTCACCACAAGTAGCGATTTGTGCTCATATTCATGAAAGTGTTGGAAAAGATTTTATAAAAAACACCATAGTGTTAAACGTTGGTAAATTTACTGAAGGATATTTTGGGTTAATTGAAATAAAAGAAAAAGAAATTAAGGCAGAGATTATGAGTTTAATATAGAGTTTCGAGAAAAGAAAATTATTTATATTTGAATGAAAACTTTTTAATCATGAAAGAGAATTCTACGCTCAGTTCTTTAGAGATAAAAGCTGAAGAAAAAATCGATCTTACAATTCTATCAAAATTCGATGTAATTAACGTAAAAATACTCCAAAAATTTTATGGTAAAACTATTGACCCCTTTTCTGGAGAAATAAACTCCTATGATGTTAAAAGTTTACATGAGTTTTTAAAGAGAGAAGGATTAAAGATAAACATCGAAACGCTAAGAAAAAGACTGGACAATCTTGTCTCATTGAATTTTTTAGAGAAAGTTGATACTTATCCTCGAATCTACACTGCTGTAAGAGATTTAGAAAAAATAAAAATAATACAATCGAAGATCATGATGCTAAGAAGTATATTTGAACCCAAGAATGAATGACTTCTTAATTAAAATTAAAGAAAGTATGACATTACAAAAAGTTTTCCACCTGAGCTTTTATATATAGTTTAAGTGAGACAGTTTCTAAGAACCTTAAGTTATATTTTTTATGATCTTTCATAAACAATTAAAAATCTTAATTTTTGTTTATCTTTAATCTGTTTGTTCTAGAACAGTTTAAAGAATTCGTTAATCTAAAAATTTGGTTCTAAGCTATATCTCTGTAGTCAGTTGGAATTAATTCTTTTTCTTCATTTTTTCTTTTGTTGGTTTTCATTTTTTTCTAAAATGTTTCATAAAAGTTTTAATCCTCCCACTTATTTTTGTATGTTCATAAAAATTTCTAAATGTTCAGAATTATTTTCAAAAACTCTTAAAAATTTCAAAATCATGATAAAAAATATGGGAAGAACACCCTATAGACATTTTTTTACGCATATTTTGTTAAGCGTTTTAGATGTACACATTCCTTCGAATGTAGAAGCAATAAAAAGAGCAGTTTCAATAAAAATTGGTAAAGAGGTTAGTTGGAATACGGTTAAGAAATATTTAGAAGAATTAGTTGAAGAAGGAAAAATTGAAAAGATTAAAGCGGGCAAAATTTTAATGTATAGGAAAAAAGTTCTATAGTTATGGAAAAACAAGAAATAGTGAAATTGTTCTTAGAGAATGAATTACAATTAACTCCTAATGCTCTAGAGATAATTTTTCAAAAACAAGACATTATAGATAAAATTATCTCGTTTGCAAAAGAAAAGAATCTTCTTGTGGTTGATGAAAATGTTTTGGAAAAAATTTTAACTCCAACAACAGAAATCGGTCAACTCGAGATAAAAGTTGTTTATCCAGAAGAATTAGAGGAATTTACAACAGAAGATGTTTTGAGAGTAATGAAAGAAAGATTTGAGATCCTTTCAAGGATAATACAAGAAAATCATAGGTTGCAAAATCTAACATCTCTGTCAAAAATTAAAAAACTAAAGAAAGGAGAGGAAGCAACTGTTATTGGCATGATTAAAGATAAAACAACATACACAATTTTACTTGAAGACTTTACTTCTCACGAAACAATTCAAATGGAAGCCAAAGTTGTTGAGAAGCTTTTCTATGATGATGTTATTGGAGTGAAGGTGAGGAAGGAAGAAGAAAAACTAGTTGGAGATAAAATTTTCTTTCCTTCCTTATCCTTCTTCAGAAAAACTAGCCAACTGAATAAGGATGTGATACTTTCCAACCTAGAAATAAAAATTGGTGATAAATCAATTCCACTAGAGAAAAAAGAAATAGTAAAAGTCTACATAGAAGAGTTTAAGTTGCTCATGATTGACAATGTTGTTATCGAAAAATATAGGCAAAAAGACGAACAACTAATTGATACTCTAGTTTCACTAATAGAAAGAAGACATCTTAATCCTTCTTTTTTTATCTCTAAGAAAGTTTATAAAAAAGATTTGTTTTTGTTAGATGAAGTTCCAGATGCTATTGTTGTTTTAAACTCAAATGAATTTATATACAAAGCATACAAAGGTATCAATCTTTTTCTTTTACCTGTTGGAAAAAAACTAAATTTAAGGAAAAAATCGATCGAATGATTTTTGGAAAATATTTGTTACAAAATATAAAATCTTTTTAATAACCTATAGCCATAATACTCATGAAGATTTCTTTTCAACTAATAGATGCAGATTATGTAATACCAAACTCATTTCCAATGATAAGGCTGTTTGGAAAGACAAAAGAAGGGCAATCTATTTGCGTTCTCTACGAGAACTATCTACCATATTTTTATTTCATACCAACTCAACCGATTGAAGAAATTGAAAAAACTCTGAAAAAGGAATTTGGTGGTTTGGTTGTAAAAGTTGAAGAAGTAGAAAAATATGAACCAATTGGTTATAGGGAAAATAAAACGAAAATGATTAAAATTTATCTTTCAGATCCTTCTAAAGTTCCGAAAGTTAGAGATTTTATAATAGAAAAAAATCTTGCGTCGAAAATTTTTGAGGCAGACATTCTCTTTAAATACAGGTTCATGGCAGATTTCAACATTTTTGGAATGAGATGGTATGTTGCAGAAGGTAAAGAAATAAAAACAAATGGAATTAAAACTGATAGAATTTTTTTGGCAGAAAAAATTGAAGAAGAGGATTACCACTTAAACGCTCCTTTTAAAGTTTTATCTCTAGATATAGAAACAACAGCAAAAGAGGGAAAACCAAATCCAGAGAAGGATAGAGTAATCATGATAAGTTTGGCTTTCAATCCTGCCTATAGAGACAAAAATAATTTAGTACTTGTTGGAAGGCCAGTAAAAACAAACGGCAATACTTTGGTTTTTATCGATGAGAAAAGTATGTTAGAGGAGTTAATTAAGATAATTGATGAGTATGATCCAGATTTTATAGTTGGTTACAACATAAACTCTTTCGACATTCCTTTTCTTTTAAAAAGATTTGAAAAAAACAAAATATTTCCTTCTCTAGGGAGAACAACAGATAAACCAATGCTTTCAAAAAAAATGAAAGAAGATACATTCAAAAACCACATACTTGGAAGAGTTATAATTGATGTTTATGATATTGTTAAAGAGCTAGCTGAGAAAGGTTTTCTAAGGTTGAAGAGATATTCTCTAGATGAAGTTGGAAAAGCTTTGGTGGGAGAAGGAAAAGTAGATGTAAAACATAGTGAGATAGGAAAGATTTGGGAGAAAAACAACCAAGATGAAATGCTAAAGCTAATAGAATATTCAAGAAGAGATGCAACTCTAACTTTAAGAATATTTTTGGAGAAAAGATTGGTGGAGAAGTATATAGAATTATCTAAAGTTTGTGGATTATTGCTTCAGGATGTTTTAGACGAAGGAGAAGCAGCAAGAATAGAAAACTTGCTCTTAAGAGAGTTTAATAAAAGAGAATTTGTTTTACCAAACAAGCCAGATAACAAAGAAATGTTGAGAAGGAAGGAAGAGAGAGAATTGAGAGGATTTAAGGGAGCAACAGTTTTAGAACCAAAAGTTGGTTTATATACTACCCCAATAGTTTACCTAGATTTCAAATCAATGTATCCAACAATTTATATGAATTTCAATATTTGCCCAACAACTTGGGTTACAGACGATAAGTACAAAGATGTTATAGTTTCTCCTTATGGTGCAAAGTTTGTTAAACCAGAAATTAGGAGAGGGGTTATACCACAAATAGTTGAGTTTTTGGTAAATGAAAGAGATAGAGTAAAGAAAGAGATGAAGAAAGAAAAAGATGAAGAAAAGAAGTTCCTCCTAGACGCTAAGCAGGAAGCATTAAAAAGAATGGCAAACGCTTTTTATGGATATACTGGCTATATAAGAGGAAGAGTCTACGTTTTGGATATAGCCAATTCTATTACAAGCTTTGGTAGGTATTTTATTGACACAACCAAAAAGCTAGTTGAGAAAACTAATAAAGATTGGGAAGTGATTTATGGTGATACCGATTCAATTATGGTTAAAGTGAAGGCAAATAGTATTGAGGAAGCTTTTAATGTTGGGAAAGAGATAGAAAAGACAATAAACGATTATTATCAAGGAAAAATGACAGTTAAAATAGAAAGCGTATTCAAATCGTTTTTAATAATTGCAAAGAAGAGATATGCAGGAATTTCTGTTGAGATTGAAGATGGTAAAGTTAAAGAGAAAGTAGTAATGAAAGGAATAGAAACTGTTAGAAAAGATTGGTGTGGATTGACAGAAAAAGTTTTATCGAAAGTATTGGAATTTTTGTTGAAGGAAAAAAGTATAGAAGGAGCAGTTAATTATGTAAAAACAGTTATTAAGGATTTGGAAGAGGGAAAAGTTAACATAGAAGACTTGATAATAACTAAGAGTTTGTCTAGAAATTTACATGAGTATAAAGGAACACAACCTCATGTAGAATTAGTAAAAAGAATGATGAAGAGGTCTCCAGAAAAAGTTCCGATGATTGGTGATAGGGTAAATTTTGTTATAGTTGCTGGGCCAGAGCTCGTTTCTAAAAGAGCAGAAGATCCTGAATATGTTTTAGAGAAAGGATTGAAGATAGACACAAAATACTATATTGAGAATCAAGTTTTACCACCAATAGAAAGAATTTTTGAAGCCGTAGGTATTAAGAGGAATGTATTGTTCTCGAGCGGAAAGCAAATGAGCTTAACATCAATATCCATACAAAAAAACGGCACTGTAAAAGAAACAACTGATATATTAACAACAGAAACAAAAATTGAGGTAAAAGTAGAAGATTCAAAGAAGCAAACAAAAATTACAGATTTTGAAAACTTTGTTTGTAAGAAATGTGGTAGAATATACCTTTCCTTACCATTTTCTGGAAAATGTTATGATTGTGGTGAGGAAGTTTTATTTAATTTGAATGGTGTATTGTCACAGGTGATAAGGAAAAGTATTTAAATATTAAAGACTAAATAACTAATCATAGTTCTCTGGTGGTTTATCTGGAAGAAAAAAGTATGAAAGTTAAAAAAACAGGAACAACAACAGTTGGAATAGTCTGTAAAGACGCTGTCGTTTTGGCGGCTGAGAAAAAGTCTACTTTAGGTTATCTTGTAGCTAGTAAGGAAAGCGAGAAGATATTACCATTAGATACCCATATAGCAATGACAATAGCTGGAGCAAGTGGTGATGCTCAGGTACTAGCAAGGTATCTAAGGGCTGAATTTAAGCTCTTTGAGATAGAACATAGAAGAAAAATTACAGTTAAAGGGGCAGCGGTATTGTTGTCAAACATATTACAGAGCTCAAAATATTTTCCCTATTATGTCCAACTAATTATTGGAGGAGTAGATGACTCTGGTCCACAAATTTTTGATTTGGATGCTATTGGTGGAATGGAGGAGGCTAAGAAATTTACTTCTACTGGTTCTGGTTCGCCAATCGCGCTTGGTGTTTTAGAAGATCAATATAAAGAAAATATGTCAATTGATGAGGCTAAAGAACTTGCTAAAAGAGCTATTAAGGCTGCAATTGAAAGAGATATAGGATCTGGTGGAAGAGCTATTGATGTTGCAATAATAACAAAAGATGGAATTAAGATAGAAACTTTACCACTCTAATAAATTTTGGTTGTTGGTCATGGAAATTGTAGAAAAATTGAAAGAGTTATTACCCAAGGAAAAAATAAGTAGAATAGAGTTCGAAGGAGCAAAGATTATTGTTTATACTAGAGACTTAGAATTTTTCAGATCTAGTGAAGAAACTGTAAAAAATTTAGTATCAACCCTAAAGAAAAGAGTTGAGATTAGGGTTGAAAAAGATTTGTTGATGAAAGAGGAAGATGCAAAGAAAAAGATTTATGAGTTAGCTCCTCAAGACGCTGAAATAAAGGACATTGTTTTTGAAAAAGAAAGAAGTATAGTGAACATCTATGCAAAGAAAATAGGCTATGTTATTGGTAAGGGTGGAGAGATTGTTAAGAAAATTAAAGAAGAAACTCTTTGGCAACCTAAAATTGAGAGAGCTCCATTAATCGAATCAAAGGTTGTTGATGGAATAAGAAAGATGATGCATGAGGAAGTAGATTTTAGAAGGGATTTTTTAAACAAAATTGGAAAGAAGATTTTTGAATCAAGAGATATAGATAGAAAGAGAATAAGGTTAACATTTTTGGGAGGAGCAAGAGAAGTTGGTAGGTCTTGCTTACTCGTGGAGACTCCAAAATCAAAGATTTTGGTGGATGCTGGGATTGTTGCTGGCGGCTCAAATGGTTATCCTATATTGAACATACCAGAATTTAACATAAACGAAATAGATGCAATTGTTATTTCTCATGCTCACTTAGATCATGTTGGTTTTGTTCCAGTAATCTATGAAATGGGTTATGATGGTCCACTTTACATGACACAACCAACTTTGGATTTAGCGACATTACTTTGGTTAGATTTTATTGATGTGATGCAAAGAAGTTCATCTAAAACCCTATTTACTATAAAAGGGGTAAAAGAAGCTGTCAAGAGAGCTATAACACTAGATTATGGAGAAGTTACTGACATATCTCCAGATGTCAGGTTAACTTTCTATAATGCCGGACACATTCTTGGTTCAGCCTTAGTTCATTTGCATATTGGTGATGGATGGCACAACATCGTTTATGCTTTAGATCAAAAGTTTGGAAAGACAAATTTATTAGATCCTGCATATACAAATTTCCAAAGAGTGGAAACGCTTATAATAGAATCTACTTATGGGTCAAAAACAGATGTAATGCCATCTAGAAAAGAAGTAGAAGAACAATTTATGCAAGTTGTTAATAGAACTATGGAAAGAGGAGGAATAGTTTTAATACCAAGCTTTTCTGTAGAAAGAGCCCAAGAAGTTATGACAGTTTTAGTGAAGCACAATTTCCTATATCCAATTTATCTAGATGGAATGATTTGGGATGCAAATGGAATTTTTACTGCATATCCAGAATATTATGGAAAGAGAATGATGAAAGAGGCAATAAGTGGAAATGACCCATTCTTATCACCTATATTTAAGAGAATATCTTCACCTTCAGAAAGAGAAAAAGCTTGGAATGATAGACCTTGTGTTATTATCTCAACAAGCGGAATGTTGAATGGAGGTCCTGTATTAGAGCATTTGAAACATTTGGCAGAAGATCCTAAAAACACTTTGATATTTGTAGGATATCAGGCAGAAGGAACTCTTGGAAGAAAAATACAAAAGGGATGGAGAGAAGTTCCGATAGAGGATAATGGAAAAATAGTTCCGTTAAAAATAAACATGGAAGTTTATACTGCGGATGGTTTAAGTGCTCATTCTGACAGAAAACAGTTATTAGCTTACATTGGCAATTTAACTGCAAAACCAAAAAGAGTTTTTACTGTACATGGTGAAGAAGAAAAGACAATAGCGCTTGCCAATGCAATAGAAAGAATATTCAAAATAGAGGCCTATGCTCCAAGATTATTAGAGACTCTTAGAGTTGCTTAAGGCTCAAAATTTAGTTTTAGATGAAATGTTTTATTTTCAGTTTCTTGGTTATAATTTCTTGGTTATAAGTAAGTTATAATTATCTTATAGCAACGCTAAAATATAACTTGTTACAATATTAAATAAATGGCTGTTTCGGAAGAGATAGCCAGATATGCTGAAGATTTGGGATATTTGATTTCTTCTTCTATCTCAAGAAAAGTTTTACATGCTTTGCAAATGGGACATGAAACACCAACAAGTCTCTCAAAATTTTTAAAAATTTCTCTATCAAACATTTCCACAAAGTTAAGTGAATTAAAAAGAAGAGGATTAGTTCATTGTATTAATCCTGAGAGAAAAAAGGGGAGAATTTATATTATAACAAGAAAAGGAAAGTTCTTGTTGGACAACTTGCCAAATGGTTATAAAATGAAATTTAACTCAAATTATGAAGGCTAAATCAAAGGGATATAGAGTTGAAAGAAAAATAAGACTAATTTTGGAAAAAGAAGGCTGGATTGTTATAAGATCTGGAGGAAGTTTTGGTGAAGTAGACTTGGTTTGTATAAAGGAAGGAAAATGCATATTTTTCCAAATAAAATCTACAAAAAAAGAAAAGCTTTATTATTATGGATATATGCAAGAAAAGCTCAGTGGTTTTCCATTTTATGTTTTGGTTGATTTTGGTTACGGCGATATAGAGGTTTTTAAGCCACAAGAAGTGTTAGAGAGAGGAAAAGGAACTCCTTTTAAAGAATTTCTTGCCAATCTCGCTTAGATAATTATCTAAAATGAATATCTCTTAGTAAAAATGTTTTTATATTAAAAAACGAATAAAATCAATGCCATTGTTAGTAAAAGATTTGATGTCAAAGAAAGTAAATACAATAGAAGAAAACAAAAGTGTTTTTCATGCAGCTAAACAAATGGCTAAAGAAAGAAGAGGTTATGTAGTTGTTTTGAAGAAAGGTAAACCAATAGGAATTCTTACCGATAGTGATGTTTTAGAAAAAGTCATATCAAAAGGAAAAGACCCAAAGAAAGTAAAAGTTAAGGAAGTCATGTCGTCACCAATAATAACAATCTCTCCTGAAGATGATTTAGTTGAAGCATCCAGATTAATGAGAAAGAATTTGATAAAAAGGATACCAGTTGTTAAGAATGGAAAATTGGTTGGAATTATTACTGATACTGATATAGCAAAGGTTGGTCCAGAGTTTATAAATATAATAGAAGAAAGATTAAAGCTAAAAGAAGAAGGCTTTGAACCAGAGAGGACCGAAGGAAGAATTAGTGGAATCTGTGAAGAATGTGGAAACTATTCTGACACACTTTACTATGTTAATGGAAGATGGCTTTGCGAAAGTTGTAAAGATTTGGAAGAAAAAGATTAGTTTTTAAATTCTAAATTTTCATATGGTTGAAGTTCAACTTGAAAAAGTAGGAATAAATAGAAAAGATAAAATTCTTTCAATTTCATCTAAAAATCCAGTAGTAGCTTTTTCAGGAGAGAAAATAATTGATGTTTGCAAAAAACTTTCTATTAGCGGACATAGAAGTTTACCAATAGTAGATAAGAAAATGCAATTATTAGGAGTGGTAACTATAACTGATATTTTTAATTTTATGATTAGTGGAGGAAATATGAACTATACTATAGAAAATATAATGTCAAGAGAAGTAGTGAGTTGCGATTCAAGCGAAACAATAGAATTCGTTTTACAGAAAATGAAAATCTCAAAAAGAGGAAGACTGCCTGTAATCTCGAATAAAAGAGTTGTTGGTATGGTTTCCGAGACAGACTTCATTTTATCTTCAAAAGATTTTAGCCCATTTGAAGTATTTACAGTAGAAGAAGTTATGACAAAGAAGCCATTTTTTGTACCACCATCCTTTAGTGTTAGAGAAGTTATTAGGACCATGGTAAATGGAAAGTATAGAAGACTTCCAGTTGTAGATAATAGGATATTGGTAGGGTACGTAACTTCTACTCTTCTCTTCAAGCAGTTAGTTGAGAGCTACTTTTCAGAAAACTTTTTGAATAAGAGAATTTCTGAAGTAATGACTAAGAATCCAATCAGAGTCAACAAAACAGAATCTTTGGCAAATGTTTTGAAAGAGATGAGAGATAAGAAGATAAGCTCTATGCTTATAGTTAATGAAAAAAACGAAATAGAAGGAATTTTCACCGAAAGAGATTACATAAACCTATTGATATGAGGAAAGCTCAAAAGAATCAATAACTTCATAGATAGGGCCTTTAGGCGTTAATGTGCTTTTCATGAGACGTATTTTATCAACGAAAATTTTTTCATTTATCTCAGTCTTTCCAAATTCTAATAAAGCTTTTTTATCTTTAACATTTTTTACTCTAAACAAGGTAAGATGCGGAGGTTTAACATCCCCACCAACTTCTTTTTCTATAATCTCACTCAAATCCTCTAAACCAGCGACATCTATAGCTATTACTCTAAAAAATCTCTCATTTGGAATGAATTTAACTCCAGTTAAAATTGCCTCTCTTTTATAACTATTTTTTGCTATTTTATCTAACCTCTCTTTTATTTCATTTATTTCACTTTCTTGTTTTTCCCCAAGAAATGAAAGGGTAATGTGCATGTTTTCTTTCTCAACTTCTTTCCCATCTATTAGTTTTCCAATTTTTTCTTGTAATTCAAAAACTTTCTGAGATTTTACTGGATAGATTGCTATAAAACATCTAACCATAATCTTTATTTATTTGGTTTCTAAATAAAATAAAGGTGAAAAAATGCCACTAAAAAATGTTAGAGTTTCAGATGTAGTAGGAAAGGCGATAATAAGCTCAGAAACCGGAAAGAAGCTTGGAGTTGTAGGGAATATAGAATTTATAGCGGAGACAGGAGAACTTTTGAACATAGTGGTTGAAGATGCAACAAGAAGCTTGTTGGACTTGAATGTTAAAACAGATTCAAAGGGAAGACCATTGATACCATTCTCAGCAGTCAAGTCAGTAGGAGATTTTGTCGTAGTAACTGAGAGTGAATTAATTTAAACAGCAGAAAACAAAGAAGTTTGCCTTTCTTTGGCTTCTTTCTTACCCTCTAATTGGTTCTTAATTTTAACTGCAATTTTTTCACCAACAATCCTTGCTATACTCTCTAGAGGAGCTTTTCTCAAATCATCCAAAGATTTGAAACCAGCATTGTGCAATCTTCTAGCTCTAACTCTTCCTATTCCTTCTAGAACGACTAAAGGTAGAAGTTCCTCTTTAACTCCTTTTTCAATCCTTACTCTCAACTTTTTCAATTGAGTTAAAACTTCTTTTTTCCTTATAACTAATGCAATCTCATGCAAAGAATAGAGGAGCCAATCAGCTATTTGCAAGCGAGAATAGAGTTCTCCAGGAGTTAAAGAATACTTTTGCATTATTTCTTCTTCAGTTTTTTCATTGATCCAATCTTCCAAAATTTTAGCCATCTTCACACTCTTTTCAAACTCTTCATATTCATACTCATCAAAAGGAACCTCAACCAATATTTCTTCTTTTCTGGATTCTATAGTTGATTCTATCTCATCCAATTCACTCATTCTAACTGATAGCAAAGGCTTCATCTCTATTGAAGAAGAAATCAGCTGTAAGAATGAAAATTCAGTGAGTCTTTCTTTTGATTTTAAGCCATCAACAAAAATTTTACCAGTTAGGGGATCAATGTACAATTCTGAGATTCTTTTTCCAAGTCTAGTAGCTTCCAATTTTTCTCCATTAATTGTTATGAAAGACCATTCATTCAAAGATTGTAGGATATCATCTACTCTCTCTTCTATAATTGAAAGATCTCCATACTTAAAAGCAAAGAACGTTGATGAAAAGAAGTCAAATATAGATTTTTTCTTTTTACAAAAATCGCTAGCTATTAAAGCTAGAATATGCATTCTCAAAGCAGGTTCTGAAGCTAACTTAGATGTTATTGGTTCTGGTTCACCAAAAATAAACCGTTCTATCAATTCTTCAGCATCGTCTTCGCTTTTTGCAATTATTATCGATTCACCATAATTATCGTATCTAGGTCTTCCAGCTCTACCAATCATCTGGTAATATTCAAGAATAGGGATGTAGATCGAGCCATAAAGAGGATGATATCTTTTTGCTTCTTTTATCAAAACTCTAAAAGCTGGTAAATCTACACCAGCTGCTAAAGTTGTAGTTGCAACTAGAACTTTTATCAATCCATTTCTAAAATTATCTTCAATCAATCTCCTTTGCCTTCCAACTAATCCAGAATGATGAAAAGCTATACCGCTTTTAATACACTTAGCTAATCTTTTACATTGCTCTGTAGGAACTTCCAAAACATTTTCAACTTCCTCAGAAAGCTTTTTTAGAAGTTCTAAATCGCTTTTTCCAAGTTTACTACTAACAACTTTTGACAATCTTTCTGCTAATGCTTCTGTTGACTTTCTTGTTGAGCAAAATATTAAAATTTGTTTTCCTTTGTTTAGCGTGTCAGCAACTATTGCTTCTTCTAAATCAAGTTCTTTATCTAATTCTATCGTCTTATATCCAGGGAACTTTATTTTTGAATCATATGCAACACCTTGATAAAGTTTTACAGGTCTGAAATCGCTCTTTAGAAGCTCTGCATCAAGCCACTCTGCTAATTCTTCAGCATTTCTTATGGTTGCAGATAATCCAACTATTTGAATATTTTTTACAATTTTCCTCATTTTTGTTATTAAAATTTCTAGAGTAGGTCCTCTAGAAACGTCTGTAAGTAGGTGAATCTCATCTAAAATCAATAAACCTACATCTCTAATCCACTCAGCACCATGTCTGATCAATGACTCTACTTTTTCGTTTGTTGCAACAATCAGATCATAATTTTGAAGCCAAGGATCACTAGAATCGAAATCTGATACAGATATGGCAACTTTATATTCGTTAAAAAATTTTAAAAATTCTTCGTATTTTTCAAATGCTAATGCAACCAGAGGAGAAGTGTACAAAACTTTCTTTCCTTTTTCTAAAGTTTTGATTGCAGCTAGTATTGCCATTAAAGTTTTTCCTGATGCTGTGGGAGTGGAAACTATACAACTTTTTTCAAACAACCTTCTTTTAATAAACTCTTCCTGAGGAGGATAAAATTCTTCAATTTTCTTATTTCTTATCTTTTCAATCCATTTATCGGCGAATCCAAAATTTCTTAATTCTTCAACTCTCATATTTCATATTCTCTTTTGCTAATATGTTTATGGAGTGAGAAGAATGAGAGAGGGAAAATTAATATCGCTTGGAATAGAGGGAACAGCTCATACTTTTGGTGTAGGCATTGTCTCTGAAGACGGAAGAATTTTAGCAGATGAAAGAGATGTTTACAAGCCTCCAGAAGGAAAGGGTATTATTCCTTCTGATGCAAGAAAACATCATGAGGAAGTATCAAAAACAATTTTAGAAAGAGCTATAAGTTCTGCTGGTATTAGTTTTGAGGAAATAGATATAATTTCTTATTCAGCAGGACCAGGTTTGCCACCTCCGCTTCTTTTTACTGCAAAATTTGCAAAAGAACTGGCTGAGAAATTCCATAAACCTTTAGTAAAAGTACATCATGGAATTGGCCACATTGAAATTGGAAGACTTTTAACCGGATGTAAAGATGCAGTCGTTGTTTATTTATCTGGGGGCCACAATGCAATTTTAGCGTTTGTTAACGATTCTTACAAAGTTTTTGGCGAAACCCAAGATATAACAATTGGAAACCTTTTCGATACTATTGCAAGAGCGCTCGGTTTTTCAATGCCAGGTGGACCAAAAATAGAAGAGCTTGCAAAAAATGGGAAAAATTATATTGATTTGCCGTATGCTGTTAAAGGTATGGATGTTTCTTTTAGCGGAATTCAAACAGCTGTTTTGAAGTTAATTTCAGAAGGAGCTAGTAAAGAAGACATAGCATTTTCTTTACAAGAAACTTGTTTTGCAATGCTAACTGAAGTTACTGAAAGAGCATTGGCTCATACAGAAAAAAACGAGATTTTGTTAGTAGGCGGAGTTGCTTCTAATAAAAGATTACAAGAAATGATGAATAAGATGTGTGAGGAAAGAGGAGCAAAATTCTATGTCGTTCCCTCTAAATATTCCTCTGATAATGGTGTTATGATAGCATATGCTGGTTTGCTTGCTTATAAAAGAGGTTTTGATAGACCTTTCGAGGATTTGATAAGACCAAAATGGAGAATTGATGAAGTAAAGTGGTTTATTTAGGAGGTAAAAATAAGTTTATGATACTAAAGAGAGAGACATTTGACAAATTCTTGAAGAAATTTGGAGCTAAAAGAGTGTCTCCTGAAGCAGCTGAATATTTGGCAAAGTATGTGGAAGAGAAAGCTCTTTTACTTTTGAAAGAATCAAAGGCATATGCTGAACATGCTAAGAGAAATACCGTTTTGCAAGATGATATAAAGCTTGCAAGAAAAAATCTAAATCTATAATCTTTAATTCTAAAAACATTTATGGGAGTTGAAGAGCTTTTACAAGAATTGGAGAAAAGATCTGGTTTGAGTAGAGAAGAATTGATGAAAAGAATAGATAGGAAAATTAGCGAGCTTGACAATTTGATAACTGTAGAAGGAGCTATTTATTTGATAGCTAGAGAATTGGGAATAGAACTTCCGTCTCCAAGAAGAAGGGTAACAATATCAAGCATACTTCCAGGAATGAGAAAGGTAAGCTTTATCGGAAGAGTTTTCAAAATTTCTAGAATTGTTGAGTTTGGTGTTGGAAATAAAGGTAAAGTTGTTAACCTTTTCGTTGGAGATTCTACAGGTTATGTAAAAATACCTCTTTGGAATGAACAAGTAAATTTTATTGACCAAAAAAAGGTCACCGTAGGATCTTTAGTTCAAGTAATAAATGGTTTCGCTAGAGAAGGAATTTATGGAGAGGTAGAAGTTTCTTTAGGTAAATTCGGGATGCTTAAAGTTTTGGATGCAGAAATTCCTGAAATTCCTAGCGCCGAAGAGCTTGTTCAAAAGTTTTCTTCTTTTGAAAAAGTTAAAATTAAAGACATAAGACCTGGAAATTTTGAAATAACAGGCTTCATAGTAAAAATCTTCAAAGCAAACTATGTGTACAATTCTAATGGAGAAAAGATAATGATAATTCCAACTTTGATTGATGATGGTACAGGCGATATAAGAGTTTCATTTTTTAGAGAATTGGCAGAAACTTTAGCAGGAATAAGTGTTGATGAGTTAGAAAAAATTGAAGAAGACAAGAGAAAAAGTTTTCTCGAGGAAAGACTTTTAGGAAAAGAAATTATCGTAGAAGGAAGAGTGAAGAAAAATGATATGTATGATAGATTAGAAATGGTAGCAACTAATATCAAACCTTTTAATCCTACAGAAGAAAGTTATAAATTGGCGGAGGAGTTAGAAAATGAGTGAGAAAGAAATTAGATTGGAAGACATTCCTGGAATAGGACCAAAGACAGCTGAAAAATTAAGAGAAGTTGGTTTTACAGACCCGATGGCAATTGCTGTTATTTCTCCTTCGGAACTTGCTGCCATTGCTGAAATTGGTGAGGCACAAGCTGCGAAAATTATAGCTGCTGTCAGAGAGATTTTGGATATAGGTTTAGTAACGGCAGACAAAATACTTGAAAGGAAGCAAAAAGCATTGAGAATAACAACAGGCTCTAAAAACTTAGATAATCTTCTGGGTGGCGGTGTGGAGACCCAAGCAATAACGGAAACGTATGGCGCTTTTGGTAGTGGAAAATGCGTGAGCAAGGATACACCAGTAATATTCTTTAATGATGAGAATTTCCATTACGAAAGCATAGAAGATGCATACGAGAAATACAAGAAAATATATGGCGAAAAGAAGTTTGATGAGGGTTATATTGTTCCTTTAAGAAATGTTAAAGTTATAGGGTTTTCTGGTTTCGAATTTAAAAAAATAGAAGCTAGTGCGATATATAAGGAGTTTGTAAAAGATATTTGTATAGTAGAGACAAAAAGAGGAAAATTGCTTAAAGCGACAAAATCACATAAACTTTTGACTTTTGATGGTAGTTCTCTTTCTTGGAGGCCTATAGGGATGTTAAAAAAGGGAGATATAATAGCATCTCCGAGAAACTTAGAAGTTGAGAAAAACAGCTTTATTGATGAGGAAGATGCTTATTTCTTAGGACTTTTTGTTGCCGAGGGAACTTCTAACCCACCTTCTATTTATACTGCTGATGAAGAATTGAAGAACTGGATTTCTTCATATTTAGAGAGAAAGTTTAACTATGAACCAAAAATTACCAAAAGAAAGGGAGTGTACAGAATTTTATTACGAAAGCAAACTTTCTCTCTACTTAAGGATTTAGTTAAATGTACAGCAGGAAGTAAATTTGTTCCCTCGGAAATTTTTGAGGCGAAAAAAGAAGTTATTGCAGCATTCTTGAGAGGATACATAAAGGGAGACGGATATGTTAAAGATTATGTTGAGATGACAACAAAAAGCAGTATATTAGCAAGTCAGCTTTCCTACCTATTGAAAAGACTTGGCATAGACGCTACTATTAGAACTAAGAAAATAAAAGGAGAAATCTACTATAGAATTTTTGTAGTAGGTGAAGATAGAAATAGACTTTTCAAAATCCTTGAAAAAAAAGAGAATTTTAAAAATTCTTCTTACGGCTATCCGAGCCCAATAATAGATTATTTGAGGAAAGTTTATAGTTTAACAATTGGTGGAAACAGAGGAAGAAAAAGAAAAGTAATAGGCAAGAGAAACTTTATTAAAAATCATGCGTATCATGTTTTGATTGGAAAAGCAAAAGCTGATGTTATTAATCAAAGAACATTCGGCGAAATTGTTAATATATTCAATCTTGGCAGAAATACATTAATCAAGGCAAGAAAACTTGCAGAAAATTTAGAAAATCTTAAAAAGGAGGAATTAAAAGAGCTCATCGATATTTTACCTTATCCTTACAAAACATTAAGTGTTTTACTTGGAGTAAATAGATCTACACTTCAGAATTATCTAATTAGAGGTCTTCCAAAAAGAAATAGAGAGAGAGTTAAACTCATAAAGATGTTAATTATAAGAGAGATAGACAAAAGATTGAAGTTGTTAGAAGAATGTTTGAGGACTTGCAAATTGATAAGTAAATTCTCATGGGATGAGATTAAAAGAATAGAAGAGGTTCAATATAATGATTATGTTTATGATTTTGTAGTTCCCGATGGCCATACTTTTGTTGGAGGATTTGCACCGCTGCTATTACACAATACACAACTGGCACATCAACTTTCTGTAAATGTTCAACTTCCTCCAGAAAAAGGTGGTTTAGGAAAAACTGCGGTTTATATAGATTGTGAAGGAACGTTTAGTCCAAATAGAATTGTTAGCATGGCAAAAGCTAAAGGTTTGGATCCACAAACAGCATTAAAAAACGTTTTTGTTGCTAGAGCATTCAATGCTGAACATCAAATGTTCATTGTAGATAAGTTAAGAGAACAAATAGAAGAGAAAAATATCGGTTTAATTGTTATTGATTCTATTACTTCTCATTTTAGAGCTGAGTATGTTGGTAGAGGAGAATTAGCAGAAAGACAACAAAAATTGAACAAACATTTGCATACTTTACAAAGATTGGCAGATGCTTTTAATTTGGCAGTTTACATAACAAACCAAGTTATGGCTGATCCATCTGTAATTTTTGGAGATCCTACTAGACCAGTTGGAGGACACGTACTCGGGCATTTTTGTGTAGCACCAGATACTTTGATCCAATTAAATGACGGAAGCATTATTGAAGCTAAGAATATTCATAATCCTCATGAGTTAGTAGGGGTTGATTTTAGTAACTTTACTCTTTCTTCTCAGAAATGTGCAGGAGTTTTTAGAACTAAAAACAATGAAATTATTGAAATAAATAATTCCCTAAGAGTTTCACCTCAACATACCTTATTCAAGGTTGACGGCCTAGATATAGTTGAAGTAGAAGCTAAAGATTTGAAAGTCGGAGATTATATTGTTAGAGCTAGAAGGATAAACGTTGAGGGTAAAGAAATAGAATTACCCAAAATTGTCATTGAAAGATTGTATAAAATTACTAAGGAAGGATGTGAGTTGATTAAGAAGAGAGCAAAAGAAAAAGGAATAAGTCTAAAGAAGAGCAATAAAGAAAATTTCGGAGTAAATGCAAGACAATTAAGAAGAATACTAAATCAAGGTTATCCTACTAGAGAAGAGAACATAAGGAAAATAGAAAAAGCTCTAGATATTGATCTCAATGATTTTATAGTTCCTGTAGCTACAAACAAACATAAAATGGTTAGATTACCAACAACATTGACTCCAGAACTTTCTCAACTTTTTGGATATTTCCTAGGTGATGGAAATATTTACGAGAATAGCATCAGAATAAGAGACAAGAGAAAAGAAGTCTTATTGGTTTACAAAAATATAATAGAGAAAACTTTTGGACTAAAAGCAAAATTTAGGAAAGTAAAAGGAAAGAATTGCTACCAGATTGAAATTTCAAACAAATACGTGGCTGAACTTTTCAAGTGGCTAAAAGACAACTATATGATTATATCCCAAGCTAAGAAAGAGTGTGTAAGAGGTTTCTTAAGGGGAATTTTTGACGCCGAGGGATCTGTAGGAAAAAAAAGAGTAGAGTTTGTCATGGTAGATAGAAAGTTGGTAGAATTTATAAAACTCCTGCTTCTCAGGTTTGGAATAAGAGGAACGATATCTCAACTAAAAAATGGTGTAGGATTATCAATAATTAAAGATGTGGGCGCATTTAGTAAAGAAATAGGATTTACAGCTTTTGACAAACAAAGTAAACTAGAAAAAATTTCGAAGATAGGAAGAGAAATAATACCAATAAAAAGAGAAGTTTTAGAGGAAATACTAAAAAGATACGGAATTGTAATGAAGAAAAGAAGAGATTTGAACTATGTAACAAAGGAGTATTTGGAAAAGATCTGTAAAGAAAACAAAGAAATCTTTCCTATGTTTCAAAAGTTGCTGAATTCGGATATATGTTTTGAGAAAGTTAGAAAAATAAGAAGATTGAGGAATAATGAAGAGTTAATCGATTTCTCTGTACCGAAGTTGGAAAACTTTATAGCTAATGGTTATATTGTGCATAACTCAACATACAGAATTTACCTAAGAAGAAGTAAGGAAAACATTAGAATTGCTAGATTGATAGATGCACCAAATCTACCAGAAAGCGAGGCTGCATTTAAAATAACGGAAGAAGGAATAAAAGACGTAGACGAAAAATAGATAAAATGGAAATAATAAAAAGAGGAGCAGAGGCTATACTCTATATAGACTATTTTGATGGAATGAAAGTTCTCGTTAAGGAAAGAATTAAGAAGAGCTATAGATTAGAATTTTTGGATAAAAAGCTTAGAGTCGAAAGAACAAGAAGAGAAGCAAATTTAATGAGAGAAGCTAGAAAAGTTGGAGTTAATACACCTCAAATATTTCATGTAGACGAAGAGAATTGTAAAATAATAATGGAGTTCATAGATGGAAAAAGATTAAAAGATGTTTTAGATGAGTGGAGTGAAGAAAAAATAGAAAAAACTTTTATTGAAGTTGGTAAATTTGTTGGCAAAATGCATTCAGCCGATATAATACATGGAGATTTGACAACCAGCAACATTCTCGTAAAAGAAAATACAATTTATTTCATAGATTTTGGTTTGGGCTACTTTTCAAAAAGAATAGAGGATAAGGGAACAGACTTAAACTTGTTTAAAGAAGCGATTAGAGCTACTCATCCTAAACTTTTAAACTTATGCTGGCAAAATATTGTAATAGGCTATAAACAAACATTCAGTGATTGGGAAAAAGTGTTAAAGAGGGTAGATGAGATTGAAAGGCGTGCAAGATATGCTGAAAGATCTGTTAAAGATTAAAGGCAAAGATAAACTTGAGACTGCTGAAAATTTTCTCATACTTTTGTTATTTGTTTGTAGCATTTCTCTTTCATTTTTTATAGGAATAGCTGGCGTTATTCCAAAGGGTTGGCCAGTAGTTGGAATAATGATGTCAAGCTTTTTTATTTTTATTTCAATAATTTCTCTTGTAGTAATATGGATAATTAGAGAGGTGTAAGTATGGCAAGAATGTATTCAAGAAAAAAGGGTAAGTCAAGAAGCCATAAACCACCAATAAGAATAGTTCCTAGATGGTTTGAGATGAAGAAAGAAGAAGTGGAAAAACTTGTTATAGAGCTTGCTAAGAAAGGATATTCCTCTGCAATGATAGGAACAATTTTAAGAGATCAATATGGTGTACCAGACGTTAAAACAATAGTTGGTAAGTCTATAACTCAAATAATGAAAGAAAACAATCTTTATCCTCAATATCCTGAGGAATTGCTAAATTTGTTTAGAAAAGCTGTTAATTTGCATGATCATTTGGTTAAAAATAGAAAAGATAAGACGTCTAAAAAAGGTTATGAAAATCTTGTTTCTAAGATAAGAAGGCTAATAAAATACTATAAGAGAAAGAAAGTATTGCCACAAGATTTCGAGTTTGATGTTGAGAAGGCCAGATTGATAATACAAAAGTGATTAGCTTGTTTTTGAATGAGGTAGAAAGAATAGCCCATATTTTCAAAGAATTGATTAAGAAAAAGCATGTTAGAATTTATGCTCAATATGATACAGATGGCATAACTTCTGCTTCAATAATTGCAAAAGTTTTGTTGAGAGAAGGGTGCAATTTTGAGTTGAGAATACTTAAACAACTAAATTCTAAAACATTAAAAGATGTGGTATACAGAGAAAACGACTTATTGATATTTTTGGATATGGGTAGCGGTCAAATAAATTTGCTTAAGGATATAATAGAAAAGACAACAGTTTTAATAATAGATCATCATGAGCCAATAAAGTATGAGCATCCAAATCTTCTACATATAAATCCTCTTCTTTTCGGAGAAGATCCAGAAAAATATTCCACATCTCTACTAACCTTTATTTTTGCAAAATTTGTTGATCCAAAAAATATAGATCAAATCGATATTGCAATAGTTGGTGCTATTGGAGATAGGAGAGAAGAAGGAATAAAAGTTGGAGCAATTGGTGAAGTATTGGAAGAGGCAAAGGCGATGGGATTTTTAAATGTTTCTAAAGATCTAAAGTTTTTTGGTTTCGATAAACCATTGTTTAAAGTTATAGCATATAGTTTTGACCCTCTGATACCATCTATCTATGGGAATGAAGCAGCAGCGATGCAATTTTTACAAGATCTTGGCATAAGCGTTAGAAATGGGGAAGAATGGAAAACATTGAAAGATTTGACAAATGAAGAAAAGGCAAGAATAGCTGATGGTATAATAAGAGAAAAAAATGGTCAGGTAGAATTTTCTGAGATATTTGGAGAGGTTTTTACGCTTTCTAAGAAACCAGAATTTCTTAGCGATTCTAGAGAATTTTCAGTTATTATTAATGCTTGCAGCAGAATGGGAGAAAGCGATTTGGCGCTAAGACTATGTTTGGGAGATTATTCAGTATATTCTAGGGCCATGGAAAAAATGGAAGAGTATAGAAGGCAAATTGCAAAATCAATATCACTAATAGAAAATGGGAAGATTATAGAAAAGGAGAATGGAATTTTCATAGTCGGTGGTAAGGATATTCCAGATTCTTTAATAGGAACTATCACATCAATAGTTTTAAGTTCAAAAAAATCAAATAAACCTATATTCGGCTTAGCATATGATAGCGTGACAAATATGATAAAAGTATCCGCGAGAAAGCAAAACGGAGAGAATATAAATCTAAGAGATATTTTAGTTAATGCTAGCAAGGAGCTTGGAGGAGAAGCAGGTGGTCATAAAGATGCAGCCGGGGCATATATTCCAGTTGAAAAAGAAAAGGAATTTATTGATAAAGTGAATAGTTTAATAGGTGAGATGAATGCCAAAGAGTAAGAAAGTAAAAGTTTGGTTGAAATTAATAACACCGGAATTTTTGGGCAAGAAAGAAGTGGGGGAAATTCCTGCTAATGAGCCAGAGGCAGCAAAAGGAAGAAGAGTGATTTTGAGTGCTATAGATGTTTTAGGAGACTTTAACAAATATTATCTTAAGTTTATTTTCAAGATAGGAGAAGTTGATAATCAAAACGCATACCTGTATTTTGATGGATTAGAGTGTACAAGAGATTATATTGCAAGAATGATTAGAAGAAGGGTTGATAGAACGGATTTAGTCGTTGATAAGAAAACCAAAGATGGGGTTGTTTTAAGAATAAAAACAATAACCGTTACAAGAAGAGTCCCAAGGGGAATAAGAACAAAAATAAGAAAGCAAATTGATGAAATTCTGAACAAGGTAGTACCAGAATCAACAATGGATGATTTTATTTTGAAAGTTTTATCAGACGACTTTAAGAACTCTATAGTTTCTACTATAAATAAAATCTATCCAGTAAGACACTTTGAGTTTAGAAAAATTGAGGTTAAGACGCCACTCGAAGAGTTAGTGAAGATAGAAAAAGTGAAGAAAGAAGCAAAATAAGAAATATACTTGAAATTAGCTTTGATAATTCTTCACCTTTCTTACCAAGTTTTTTCTTGAGGATTTCTTTAATTATCAATCCACCATCCAACGGTATTATTGGTAGCATGTTTGCTATTGCTACTCCAAGACTTAGAAAAGCCACCCATTGAATTATCGCAAAAGAATAGTTGATTATAGTTATTATATTTTCTGATACAGGTTTATTTGTCCCTTTGTACACAATATAATTCTTTACACCGACAATACCGATATAAGACTTATTGTCTTTTTCTGCAAGCGTTAACTCATATTTTCCCTCTGTTGTTTCTATAAGCACTGTTGTATTTGGTTTGATCTTACTTAGAAAATCGTGTAAATCATAGATATTGTTTATTGTTGTGTTATCAATCTTTATTATAATCCCTTTTAGTCCAACTTTTTCTGCCGGAGAATCTGGTGCAGTTTTATTGAACCAGACACCCTTAGATTCCAAAAGTTGGTTTATTAATTGAGAGAAGACAATCAAGATAATCAAAAACAAAAGGAAGGCCAAAACATTGCCAAGACTGCCAGCAGCAAATATTTTTATTTTTTTCTTACTTTCAAGCTTTTCTATTCGCTTTTCATCAATATCAACAAATGCTCCTATGGGAATTGCTAAAAGATAGAGTAAACCATATCTTCTCGTTTTTATTCCTTCGCTAGCTGCTATTAGTGCATGCATTGATTCATGAGAAAAAACAATGACGAAAATTGCGATTATCCATATCCAGAACGGAACAGAGATTATAGGACCAGGATATTTAAAATTAGATACTGAAGGTAAAACTAGCGCTACGCTTGGCTTGAAAAAAATCAAAGAATTTATTATGTAATAGATTCCCACGAACATCATTATTGGAGCAGAGACAAGCGAAATAATTCCCAATACCTTGAAAAACTTTGGATATTTGCTCACAACTTCATTTATTTTATCTGTATATTTTTTGGAATATTCGAATATGATAACCTTTTCTATTTTAAGCTCTTTTCTTTTTATGTAGAGTCTAAGAGCTATTAGAGCGAAAAACAATAATACAGAGATTAATTCCAAATGTTCAGCTATTATGTTCATTCATTTTCTTTGGCTTCTTTACATAAATATCTAAACAAACCTTCCATTTCCTCGGTGCATAAGGTAAAACTTTCCTCTTGTTTATTATTTTGTATTTTACTCCCAAATTGCCAAGCTTTTCTTGTACAATTTTTTCTGCATTCTCAAATATGTTTGGTTCAGCACCCCAATTGTAAAAATGAACGTATCCCTCATTTTTTAAGCAATTAACAGCTATATCTAAAAAATCTTCAGCACCTTTGGGCAAAGGCATCACAACTCTATCACACTTTCCATAAAAATCTTTACATTTTTCTCTAACATCTCCTTCTATAACTTTTACTTTATCTTGAACTTTGTTCAGTACAACATTTTCTTTCGCGTACTTAACAGCAACTGGATTTATTTCTATTGCTATAACTTCTTTAACCTTTGGTTGTTTTTTAGCTATTTGTATTGCATATGGGCCGACACCAGCAAACATAACCATTACAACCTCATTTTCTTTTACTTGAGAGGCAATTCTTTGCCTTTCTGTTAGTTCTCTAGGAGAAAAATATACCTTGGTTGGATCTAACTTGAAAACACAGCCATATTCTTTATGTATTGTTTCAAAGTTTTTTTCTCCGGCTAAAAACCTATATTTTCTTATTCTGTAAACTCCCTTTCTCTCACTAGCCTTTTCCAAAACCGTTTTAATATGCCTATTCAATTCCATTATAACCTTTGCTATTAGCTTCTTCTTTCTTTTTAATCGCTCTGGTACTTCTATTATAGCTATATGGCCTATTATATCAAAACTACTAGGTCTTTCATCTTTTAGTTTTTCTAATTCAGTAAAAGCCTCAACTTCTTTCTTCAGTTTACTCATTTTAATATAATTTTCCTTTAACATTTATGTTAGTATTAGCTGGATTGGGTATTTCCGACGAAAAGGGAATAACTTTAGAAGAATTAGAAGAGGCGAGAAGCGCAGATTACGTATTTGTTGAGCTATACACTAACATATGGCGAGGAAATATTAGTAATTTGGAAAAAATTATAGGAAAGAAGGTTGAAGTCTTAAAAAGAAAGAATTTAGAAGAAAATGTTAGCGATATTGTGGATTTAGCAAAAGATAAAAAAGTATTAATTTTTGTTCCAGGAGACCCATTAGTTGCAACCACACATTCTTCTATTATTTTGGAATGTATGAAAAGACAAGTAGATTATAAAGTACTTCACAACTCTTCTATTTTTTCAGCAGTTTGTGAAACAGGTTTACATATTTACAAGTTCGGGCAAGTTGTTACTATACCTTTAAAAGAAAAGATTTCAACAAAACCGCTATCTGTAATAAATGCTATACTAGAAAACAAAAAAAGAGGCTTACACACACTTTGTTTATTAGACATAGATATTGAGAATAACAAATTTTTAGAAGTAAGCGATGCTGTAAGATTTTTGATTGAGAATAATTTAGTTAAAGAGGATGAAAAGATAATTGTTGCCTCTTCTCTAGGAACAAAAGGCAGAAAAATAGTTTGGAAAGAAGCAAAAAATATACTTTCATTGGATTTTGATTTACCGGCAGTAATAATTGTTCCAGGAGTTTTGCATTT
>OFEJ01000065.1_pt1 | contig 31051 bp, 37 predicted proteins | sample 1521051 | NCBI WGS metagenome assembly OFEJ01 (sample SAMN06268701, study PRJEB24108) | sediment metagenome | isolation source: Joseph's Coat, Yellowstone National Park, Wyoming, USA | place: USA:Joseph's Coat, Yellowstone National Park, Wyoming, USA | reverse complement strand
GGAGGAGATTCGGCTATAAATAAAATTGTAATCTTGCTCGGAACATGTTTTTCATTTAGTTTAAGAGCTGCGTCCCGTGCTTTTAAGCGATCGGCATACTCCTCGTTTTCATATAATGGGCAACCCTTACAGTGCACATTGCTACGTATGCGTTGGATAACAGGGTTTATCAGCATCATTCACCCATAACCACCAGGGCTACAAATGTTATATAACTGTAGGAGGATGGGGATTTTTATAGCATCTCCCTTCTTACAGCTTAACAATACCAGCAGGTGGTGGAAGCCTGAGTTTAAACCTCTCCAAGCCCCTCATACCTACTCCTTGTATACTATGAAGTAGAACTCGTTACACCACCCATGAGTTAATACTCCCCACGTAAAAACGTGAACTAAAACTTCTAATAAAGAGGTCTTTAATCAGTTATATAATGGATCACGGGCCCGCCGGATTTGAACCCGGGTCTTCCGGCTATCCTCGTATTTGCCGGCTTAGAAGCCTGGAATCTCAACATAAAACCCTCATGCTTCAGAATAGGGAGCAATATAGTTGTTGAAAATATTTAAATACCCATAAAGTTTAATTGTTTAAAACCAGTAGATACCTTTTAACATCTTTGGTGAGGAAAAAATGGCAGGAGCAACTCCAAGTAACGTAATCCTTGTTGGTAAAAAACCCGTTATGAACTACGTAATGGCTATACTAGCTCTGCTAAACCAGGGCATAGACGAGGTAATAGTTAAGGCCAGAGGCAGAGCCATCAGCAAGGCCGTGGACGCGGTCGAGATAGTTAGGAACAAGCTGCTAGTTGACAGAGTCGATGTCAAGGACATCAAGATCGGCAGCCAGGTCGTTCAGGGACAGGACAGAACAAGCAGGGTCTCAACAATAGAGATAACACTGAAACTCGCTAAGAAGTAAAAATCCTAACAAATAAACTAGAACAAAGCAAAAAGTTTTTTCTGCTCTATAAAAAACCAGACCACGGGAAGCTAGCTGGCTTTTTTGACGGGCGTCTTCTTCCCTTTCTTACCAGTTTTCTTTCTGGAACGGGAAGCCCTCTCCGCACGAGATGGCTCTTTCGTAGCTAGCAGCTCATTTAGTTTAACTTTGTATTCTTCTTCTCCAATCTCTCCTCTCATAGTTTTTCTCATTAAATCAATGATATCCATCATCTTCGATAATTCGTGTAGAGGCATTTCCCCCTCAGCTCTGGCTTCCTCAGCCTCCTCCTCAGTAACGGCTTCAGCCTCCTCCTCGAATTCTTCCTCGAAGTACTCGTCTTCGGACAAGCTAATCCCTCCTCCTCAATAATCAGCAAAAAGAGTTATATAGGTTATTATAACTGAAAACCTCGCTGTTAGTGGAGGGGATGGCGAGGAAGGTGAGAAAGATTTTTAACCCTATACTGGGCTAGAAATCCCAGAGGATGTTCCAATGACCTATGAGCCCTAAAGCATGTGTTGGGTGAGGTGAGACAGACAACAATAGCCCATGCCTTAATGAGAGGCATGGGATGGCGGAGAAGGTCGCTCTTCACATAGAGAAGTAGACCGGCGGTAAAGTTTATTTGAAGATAGTGTCTAATCTAGCTGATAGGAGGTTGGTGCGTGCTTGGGGTAAGGTGCCAAGGGCGTCCTAGGAGGGAAGGAAGTAGTTGACGCATTGTTTACGCCTGGGCTTTCGCTTCAGCAGATCCATATAAAGCTACGATACATAATAAAGGAATAATGAACGGAGTGATCGCTGTCGCTCTCGCGACAGGGCAGGACACCAGGGCTCTGGAAGCCGGCGCTCACGCGTACGCAGCTAGATCAGGTAAGCACACATTCCTAAATGTTTGGGAGAGGGACGAGAACGGAGACTTAGTAGGCTTCTTAGAAATGCCTATGGCTGTAGGACTCATAGGGAGTGCTGTCAAGGTAAACCCGATAGCACAGTTAAGCCTGAAGATTTTAGGTATTAAGACAGCTAAGGAACTAGCCGAGACCATGGGTGACGTGGGGGTTAGCTCAAAACTTAGCAGCACTGAGAGCACTAGCTACTGAAGGTATACAGAAAGGCCGCATGAAACTACACGCAAGAAACATAGCCATAACCGCCGGCGCCAGAGGATCGGAGATAGACATAGTTGTTCAAGAAATGATTAAGAGAGACGCCATATGACTTGATGTAGCCAAAGAAATACTGGTATCGATTAGGAAGAAAAAGTAAGGATTAATCAAATATTTTTCATTAGACTGGAATAACGGACTCACTAAATAATTTAAAAAGACCGTTTCCTATAACCGCATACGATATTCGGAAGTGTTGAGGTACTTATAAATTCTTAAAGCTTTATTTATTGGCCCTTCAACTGGGTTAAGATGAGGAGCACGAGGAGTTAGTGGTGGTATCCGAGGAAGAATCACGTAGGAGGTATGTTAAGGGAGCTATAATATCCGCGTTACTTCTCTACAGGCACTGGAGGAAGAAGGGTTTAACAAAGAATGAGGCCTTCAAACGCTCAGTTAAGCAGGCTTTAGGTATGATTGAGGTTAGCGGTCTTTCTAGAGAGGGAGTGATTGACGTCTTGGAGGATTTTAGGAAGATTCTAGACGAGATTAAAAACGAGTTAACGAGTCAGTCCCTCAACTATAAAAACGAGAAGCCGAGAACAGGTAATAGGTGATGAGTGGGTTGGTTCTACCCCCCTATTAAGGGACTACTCCTCAGTGTTTTCTTAGAGTCGGCTAACGACGGGGTTATTACTCCCCGCATTTCGAGAGGTGTTATGAGGTTTTGCCGGTTCCGGAGCCTGTGAGGGGTGACGTTAATGCTTCAGTGATTCAGAGATTTGCTTACTCGAATATTGCGAGTAGGTGCGGGGATCACCCGCTGAATAAGTACATGCCTTACGACTACATCTTGATGGGGGTCAAACCATCACGATAGTAAGATAGTCGCTCACTGGGACCCGAGATTCGATATAGGTGTTTACGCTGATTATTGGAGGACTATCGGTGGTAGAATACCTAACGGGATTTTAAAGACTGTGACTACTGTTACACTTTTTTGCCGCAGGCCTCGCTAAGTACCCGCTAAGATTCTTTAGCGAGAAGAAAGGCTTCACCGAGATTAGGAAGACTTTCCTTAAATCTGATAGGGGGAATCTACGTCGTAGGCGATATGAAAGTAGATGAGGTAGTGGACTTAACGGAGATATCGGCGGAGCTGAGCTTGAGGAAAGCCAGGTATAGCTTGAGGGAGATATGGGAGGAGGCTATAGAGAGGTACGGAGTAAGATGAGGGAGATACCGCATCTCTTAAGACCGGCTGATCTCCCCGTAATAGTGTTAAGCAACAAAGGCAACTACAGGTTATTCAAAGAGCCATTACCACTAATAGAGTGGCTGGAGAACTACAAGCTATTAAGCGATATCTCCTACACTTTCGGCATCAAAACACCTGAAGACCGCATCAAATACAAGGTATACACGGAGGAAGAACTGAGGGGTATCTTGAGAACCTTAGAGAAGGAGAGGCTCATCTAAGGATACGTGAAGACTCGCACGTAAGTGACTTAAACTCGTTCCTAACCTATGTTTTGAGGAGATCCCGCGGTTTCGGGGTGCTATTTTGAGCATAGAATTCGTGGACTTATATGCTGGGTATAGAAGAGGCGATTACGTACTTAAAGGAATTAACGTGAGGATCAATAACAACACGATAATCCTGGGCCCGAATGGGAGCGGGAAAACGACGTTAATGAGAGTAGTGCTAGGAATCACCGTGTCGAAGAAGGGGAAGATCTTGATCGACGGTTTAGACGTGGATTCTGTGAGAGGTCTTCCCGGGTTAGTCGCGGCTAATCTCCCGGAAATCGTGGTCTCGTCCAGGTTACCGGTTAAGCACGTTGCTTCATATTACCTAGACATACTCGGGGGGGACTACGAGTACTTTAGAGATCTCGTTGGTAGGTTGGGGGGCGCGGAAGTACTTGAGAAAAGACTTCACGAGCTCTCAGCCGGGTTGAGGAAAATCGTTTTAAACGCGATTGCTCTAGCTACAAAAGCAAAATACGTATTGCTAGATGAACCGTTCGAGAACCTAGACCCGGCTAGGAGAGTCGCAATGCTTAAGGAGATATTAGGGGTGAGGGGGATTAAGGTCATGGACACTCACGTAACATGGTTGCTTAAAGCACTCCCAGACTGGGATACCTACCTGATGGTTGAGGGGTCGATCTACGGCCCGCTAAAACCTGGGGAGCTGGAGGAGTTAAAGGTCTCTAGAGAACTTGTGAGAGACGTTAGGATCACTATAAAGCTGAAGACAGGTGACGTATACCTATCTAAATTGTCTGGAACCCCTCTCACAAGTCTTGAGTCATTGGATAAGCTGTACGAGGTGTTGGCATGGCGGTATTGAGGACATGCAAGTTCTACCTTAGGAGCCTGTTTAAAGACCCCTACTACTGGTTTTGGGCAGTGTTCTTCATGCTGTTCTGGCTAGTGATGGGTGCCTTTGTTTTCGGCTCAACGATGACGAAAGACTCGCTTAGAAAGGAGCTCGCAAATCACATACCCTCAAGTATGCCGGGCTTTGAATCGATTTTAGAGGATGCGTGGAATAAAACTACATTCTACTACACGGCAGGTTGGTATAGCGGGATCGCGCTATACTCGCTCGCGTCGATTGCTATAGGGCTAGTCTATTACGTATACTACTCCACCATACCTATACGATACCTCACAAAGTATTCGAGGGCGTCACCCACCAGGTTCTATGCGGGCTTAACTCTAGCCGCGGTAACGGTCTCCTTAGTTGCGGCGGGAATACTGATAGCCTCAACCATAGTCATGTATAGCTACAGATTCCACGAGCTGTCGAAACTCATACTCCCAAAGAACTTGCTTGGGGTCTTCGCAACCACCGCCGTCGGAGGAGTGTTTATGTTCTTCTTCTCTACGACCTTAGCCCTCATAGTGGTTGTGTTGAGGAAACCTAAACTACTAGGAATGATTAGCTTTGTTCCGTTCTTACTGAGCTACGCTCTTGGAATGGCGGGAATATACGTGGGGAGCGGCCTGCTACACCTCTCCCCGTTCAACCTAATCATGTTGTTAATCTACCACTACTACACAGGAACTCCAATAGTATTAGATATCCCGGCAACTATGATGTGGCAAACAGATCCCGAACTTAGTAGCTGGCTAGGCACTACCACACACCAAACAACAGATCCGCTAACGCTGTGGCTCACACTAACTCTGTGGATCTTAGTTTTCGTGGGCACAGCGCTAGCACTACTGAGGGTTCAGAAAGGTGTGAGTGTAGAGGAGATAATATCTTATTAGAATAAAAAATGTATAACGCATCACGTTCACACGGAGAGGGATTAGCGCAAATCAAGTAATTTCTTTCACCTCTACCTGCTAGATTTATAAACTGAAAACCTCGCTGTCCACGGTGAGGGTGGCGGGAAAGATTTTAAACCTCCTACTGAATTAAGTTTTGGGATGTTCCCTAGAAGGGAGTTCGAGCATGTGTGCGTGCGTAAACATGGCCCATGCCTTAATGAGAGGCATGGGATGGCGGAGATGTGAGCCCCGCGAACCAGCAGATGAGGGGAAGGCGCGAAGCCTCCTCTGAACGGGGGAAGCCTCGCCCCTTAGGGCGGGTAGCTCACAGGGTTAGGAGGAAGGAGTAGCTAGATGAATAAAGAGATTAAAGAAGAAAAAGTAATTGAAGCTCTATTGAAAGAGAAGATTGATGATACGCCGCCTCAAGATGAGGAATTAAGGTTACTATGCAGGGTTCTACTTCCCTATTACGGCAGGGTTCACGGTTTCATGGCTGGGCATTTGTTCAGAGCTTCCCGTATACTACGGGAAGGTCTAATGACTTCGAGAACAAGGATTTTTTCATTCACAGGCAACATAGTGTCAACGGGTTTGCGAGGACTAATAGCCAAGGTAATAAGAGACGGCTTCTTCAACCTGGTCGTGACGACGACAGGCACAATAGACCATGACGTAGCGAAGAGCATGGGGCCCGGTTATTACAAGGGTGACTTTAGGCTGGATGACGTGTTCCTCGAGAAAATAGGCATTCATAGACTAGGCAATGTATTAATACCAAAAGAGAACTACGGCCCAGTGGTGGAAAAGGTTGTCAGAGACGTGCTTGAGGAGCTTAAGAATAGGACTATCAGTGGACACGAGCTTCTATGGATAGTTGGCCAGAGAATAAGTGATAATAACAGTATTCTTAGGGCATCATGGGAGAGAAGGGTCCCCATAATCGTTCCGGGATTCTATGATGGCTCCTTCGGGACTAACGTACATATATACTCCAAGCTGAATAACGTGAAGCTGGACATATCTCTGGACCAGTCTCTCATGGAGGATATATTTTTCTCTGAGAAAAACACGCCGATAGCAGCGCTTATTGTGGGGGGTGGTATAAGCAAGCACCACGTTATATGGTGGAGCCAGTTCGCGGGCGGGCTTGACTACGCTGTATATGTAACAACGGCCGTTGAATATGATGGTAGCCTGAGCGGCGCTCATCCAAGGGAAGCTATATCTTGGGGTAAGATAAAGCCCGAGGCTAGTAGCGAGGTTGTTTATGGCGACGCAACCATTATTCTTCCTCTCCTCTTGTCATCCCTTTATTGTGAGTGAGTTTCATCATTAATCAATCCTGTTCTTCTTCATCGTTATACGCATGCCTTGCTTACTATTTCTCTGTAGTAGTTCAGCTTGCTTGTTAGTCTTGGGTTAACGTTTCTTCTCCGCGCTAACATTAGGCTTATGTAACCGGATAGCCATGTTCCATGGATGTACTCCTCTAGCACATTTCTTCCCGATAGCCTGATTTTAATGGAGCTTGTACCCAGGGCTTTCTCGGCCGCTTCCAAAAAGCACTTGTAGTTGCTTGTCAGGCCGCCCTCTATGGATATAATGTCGAGGTCATCCTTGGGCATGCCCTCAAGAGTGTTGTGAAGCCACTCCGGGTACTCCTCCGCTATGGCTAGGACCTTCGCGTTTTCCGATAACTCTTTTTTCAATCGGGACGCAATCGGCATGTACTCGTGGTGAGTAGTGATAAAGAATTTATCTTTACTGGAAGCCTCAGCTATACTCGATGCGGTTTTCAGAACTGCATCGGTGTTCTCGAATACATTAATGCTGTTCATGACATCATTTATGCTTAGCTTGCCTGTTAGTTGCAGGTGGGATAAGTATGATAGTACTGAGTAGAACATGAGGGGGAAGGCGCCTCTAGATGGATAGCCCCCGGGCATCTTCAGGATGACGGCATCTTCTTTTTGCAGCGCTTTTTCAAGTAACCCTCCACTCGTAACCCCGACCAGCTTTACCGGTCTCCCCTTAAGGCTATCCAATGCTTTTATCGTCTCGATAGTATCACCAGAATAGGAGATAACCATCACCAAGGAATCCCTGCTTAAGTAGTTACTAACCGTAACACTCCTCACAATGTTCACGTCAACCGTGAACTCGTAGCGCTCTGAGAGGCCTCTCAAGTAGTCACCAATAATTCCTGAGCCACCTATTCCAATAACAAGTAATTTCCCGAAGGATTCTCCGTAATACAGCTCCGCTGTTTCCTTTGCCTTAATAAGCCCTATCTGTAAGCCTAATTCCGCAAGCTCTCTCCACGACGAATAAACCTTCATCATATATTCGAAGTCGTACAAAGCGGTTTCCTCCTTTAAAGCTAGTTTAATGCAACTCTAGTGGGCATCACTCTGTATTTACCTAAAATTATGAATATAAAAAGACGCGTGGTGAACAACCACGCAGAGGGTTGGCTCTACAGTTTTTGGGCATGATTGTAACCCTGCTAGAGGAGTTGGAGTGAGGCTGAGGAATAGCTACTTAAGGTGTGAAAGGATGCATACATGTGAAGTTTATTTATTTATTATTAACAATATTTTAGAACAGAGTTCCTCTGGTGCTGGTGTACTTTGATTTACAAGGATAGATACGGCAGACCTCTGGAGGCTCTTAGATTAATTGTGACTCAGAGATGTAACTACACATGCACTTTTTGTCACAGAGAAGGTGATTTATACAACGGTAGGTCTGAGCTTAAGCTAAAGCACTATGAAGTTTTGGCGAGAGGTGCAAGAGGCGTGGGCGTGGTGGAGTATAAGCTGACTGGCGGCGAGCCACTGCTGAGGAATGACATAGCAGACATTATAAGGATACTCGTTAAGTACTCCGCCAAGGTTAGCTTAACCACGAATGGCTCTTTGCTAAAACAAAAGGTGGCTGAGCTAGCTGATAGTGGCTTACACCACATAAACGTCAGCCTTCACTCACTAAGGGAGGACAAGTTCAAGGAGATTACCGGGGGAGACTTAAGCTCCGTTCTGGAGGGGGTAGAGACTGCCCTCAGTTTTGGTTTAAAAACAAAGATAAACGTGGTGATACTCAAGGAGAACCTAGATGAAATAGATGATATCATTGAATACGCATCCAACAAAGGAATCGACGTTAACTTGATACAGCTCATGCCCGTCTTCTACTACGAGAGAGACCCTGTTAGGAGAGTGGAGCTATACAGGAGGCTCAACGGTGATGTATGGCTAATAGAGGAGGGGCTTAGGAAAAAAGCCTCGAGGATGGAGCTTAGGCAGCCCCACAATAGAACTGTTTACGTTATGCCGAGCGGCATAGAGGTCACCGTTATCAAGGGGTATAGCAACCCGTTTGCCTGCATTACCTGCACTAGAATGAGGATAACTCATGATGGCTTAATTAAAACCTGCCTCTACAGGGAAAACCCCGTCGTCGATCTCAGGGAATGCCTTGAAAAAGAGGATGAAGTCTGCGTTCAGCGGAAACTACTCGAGGCTTTGATGCTAAGGGAGCCTGGGTTCAAGCTTCCATATCAGCTATCATTTACGGCTCAGAGCCCCGGCCTTTCAAGGCGGAAGGGGGGGGGTCAGATAGATGAATAGCGGCTGTCCTCGGTGATATTCTATGTCGGCTGGTCCCCGTATGATTGATATTTCGGATAAGCCTCCGCAGCTCCGTGTAGCCACGGCTGAAGGGGTCATAAAGCTTAGGCCTGAGACCTTGAGACTCATAAGGGAGGGTAAGATAGAGAAGGGTGACCCAGTACAAATATCAACAATCGCGGCTATTATGGCCGTGAAGAAAACCCCAGAGATGGTTCCTCTGGCTCACCCAATACTGATTGAGGGTGTACAGGTAGAACACGTGTTTGAGGAGCCCGATAAAATACGGGTGAGAGTGACCGTGAAGTCCCATGGAAAAACAGGCGTTGAGATGGAAGCTCTTGTAGGGGTTAGCGCCGCTCTCCTAGCAATATGGGATGTCGTGAAAAAGTATGAAAAAGATGATAAAGGAGAATACCCATTCACGGGCATAAATGAGATAAGAGTGCTGGAGAAAAAGAAGACCTAATAAGCGAGGGAAGCTAGGCTTGGTTGTGGTAAAGGTTTTTGGATACATAGCTGATATTATGGGCTGGGATGAAAAAAGCGTTGATGTTAAAGGAGAGGCAGAGCTGCGGGAGTTACTAGAAAGCATCGTTGAGCAGGAGAAATTAGTGAAAATAATCGAGTTAATCGGGAAAGGACAGGCAAAAATACTAGTAAACGGCGTGGAGGCTAGCTTGAGCACCATTATGCAGCAGGGAGACGAGGTAGCCATAATACCTTTACCTTCGGGTGGCTAGCACATGAGTATCAAGGCATGTAGCGATCCTCCCCCTTTCCTGAGGGATGAGTGTTTCCAGGGAAAAGTAGTTGAGGGTCTCTCATACACGCATGTGTTCGCTGCCTTGGAGTGGTTATCGAGTAAAACATCATTAATTGGTAGCGGGGGAGTAAGCGTCTTCTTAGGCTTCGTTAAGGGCGTAGTAGATAACGCTAGAGTTATCAAGCTAAAGTATACATCCTATGAGCCTTACGCTTCAAAAACACTTGACAACATAGCTAAGAGCTATTCCAATAATCCCAACATATATGGCATCATTATTCTACATACCAGTGGTGATGCGAGGCCGGGCTCACCCACCCTCTTCGTCGCTATTAGTGGAAAAACGAGGAAGGACTCCCTCGAGGTGACAAGGGAGGTTGTTGAGAGAGTGAAAAAGGAGCCGCCAATATTCAAGCTCGAGGTAAGAGAAGACGGTGAGTACTGGATTCTCGGCGATGGCAGGAGAGTTAAAAGATTGACTGGATAGTCAATGCTAGGTTCTAGGCGCTAGCCAGTAAGTTATTGTCCCCTGCCCTTTTATGTCGAACTTTAGCTGTATAGGTATGTTCTCGCCGAACGAAACCCTGACAACGCTGCTCGCCGATGCCACCTTCATTGTGGGTGCTAGGAGATCCACAGCGTACACGGAGGATACAGGCTCCTCGTTGGCGGATAGATAAATAAGCGGCCTGTCCTGCTCCATAAACGCCTCGTACCCTCTGCCTACACCCTCGCTTCTAAACCTGATTTTGCCTTGTGAATAGGATATCTCGACCTCGTCTCCAACGATCTTGAGGTCTGACAAGACTTCCTTGAAATCGCTTGCCAAAACCTCGAAGGTTACTGGGTAGTTTAGATTTATCTCGCCAACCTCTCCCTCTACCTCGAGTGATACGGGAATATCGAACTGCCTTATGACCCCCGTTTTCTTGTCCCTCAGCCTAACAGTCAGTATCCTGTTAGCTCTGTCAAGCTCGAATTCAGCTATATCGTTCCTAGACGCTCTTTTAGCGACGTTAGCTAGGTCCTTTGTTCTTACCTTGAATACTTCCTCGCCCTCGACCTCAACGTCCTCGAACATAGATGCTGATAAGTAGAGTGAGGTAAGCGTGGTTTTATCCTCGGAGAGCACTCTGCACGTTAATCCCTCGTGGGTTACTTTGAGTGGCACCTCATCAGATATCTTTGTTAATACTTGGACGACCTTTTTGAAATCCGTGCTCTTTGGTATAGTGAACCTCATGTCTAATCTGCTCCTACAACTAAAATAATGAATTCTTCTTTAAAACTGTTTCCAATCAACGAGAACTACTTACCCGTAATCTCGTCAAGGACCCTTGATATTTTCGATAACTTATCTTCCTTCTCAGTAGCTACGGCTGGAGTGGAGAACTTCAGCTTGCCTGTTAGGTAGGCGCACCGTAAACACAGGTTAAGAACAGTTCTTCTTTCCCTGAAAGTAAGAACAGGTCTGTAGTCCCTGCATAAATCGCATCTTTCGAAATAAATGCTCATCGTGTCCATCACCCTAATCAATCAGCATATTCCTGAATCTCGTCGCGTCATCCAGCATGTAAACGTTGTTGAACATCACGTATATTTTCTCGCTCTCAAGGTTTTTAATTATGTCTTTAAGTCTTCGCAGGTCTTCATCCGTATACTTGTACTTATAGTTAACCTCTGATTCGCCTAGCCCATGAAGCCTCGTATAGGCAATAGGCGATTCAGGAAACATAGGAGGCGTTCTCAGGTAGTCACTTACTATTAGCACTCCTATATCAAACACTTTTTTGAGGGCGTCCTTTGCTTTTAACCATTCGCCTCTAGGCTCCCACGCAACGGCTATGTTGTCACCAGCAATGCTGATGGCGTGCTCAAAGAAACACCTCACCTCTGCTAGGTGCTCATTGTTGCATGGCATGTTCGGCGGCGTCTGAAATACGATAACCTCTGCTCCAGCAACCTTTGCTTGCTCAACCGTTTTTTCCAGAGCCCAGAGGTTCTCTTTCGTGCATCTAAGCCAGCCGTACTTGGTTTTATCTCCTGGAGGAGGCTCCTTCATTCTCTTCCAAGTAGGAGAGGAGTAGGGATGCGTGGTAGCTTGCCAAGCCTTGAAGGTTAAGTGGAAGTTCTTGGGCCTATTCGCCAGGTTCTCCAAAGTCTTTTTTCCAAGCAGATTGTAGAAAGACTCTTGTAGCTCGGCTCCGTCAAGCAGGGAGTATATTTTGGCTCTTGATGCGGGGAAGCCGCAGGTCCCCACAATTACTAGTCGCGTAGTCATGCTAGTAGGGCTCCAGCTGCTTTATTGAGACAAAGTACACGAAGCCCGATTCTTCCAGAGCTTTCTTAACATTATCCGGGTTGAAAGACGGTGGGTCAAGCGGCTCAGCAATAGATACGCACTCAGCCAGCTCTCCCCTCTTTATGGAGGAGCACTTCACGATTAATTGGTCAAGCTTCAGCTCCTTCATTTTTTCCCCAAAACTAGCGAGTGCTCCTGGAACATCCTTTAGCTCCACTTTTATCTCGTACAAGGCCTGAGTCTTTGACGTTATAGGCGTTATCAATATCTCCTTCTTCTCGAAATCAGCCACTGCTAAAAGCTGTTTCCCCTCATATATATCCAGCGCTTCGCGCACAATCTGTGGAATGGTTATTCTACCCTTCGAGTCCACCCTCAATATACTCGTATACTTCAAAGATAAACACCTCGAGTGGTAATGTATTTCCACACATTAAAAGAATTGAAGAGCATCTATATATATCTAAGCAAAGATGCCCACAAGAATCTCGATATAATATAACAATTAATAATTATGATATAACCATTGTTTCGCGGGCAAGCTTTTCGGCCGCCTCCCAGGTCAGGCCTGTCTCGCCTAGTATAGTGTACCTCTCAGGTCTTATCCTGTGAGCTATCGTTAAAGCCTCGATAATTTTTTCTTCTGGTATTCCCAGTTGCTTGGCGTTTACAGGCGCACCTATGTCCACTAGCACTTGCCGTATCTTCTTCCAGTTTAGCCTATGAAGCTTAGCCATCATTATAGTGCCCACGGCGGTTTGCTCCCCATGTAGAGCCGGCTTCTCCAGTAACATATCGAGCGCGTGGCTGAACAAGTGCTCGCTGCCGCTCGCTGGCCTGGTGCTGCCGGCGATCTCCATTGCCACACTGCTGCTCACCAAGGCCTCCAATATTATTCTTATGCCCTCCCTCGTTCCCTTAGCTATGACGTCTTTGTACTTCACTATGTGCTTCGCAGAGAGTAGGGCCAGGCTGGCGGCATACTCACCGTAGTACTCGTTCTTCAAGTAGTGAGCAAGCCTCCAGTCCAGAACAGCCGTGAACTTCGCTATGGTGTCACCAGCCCCGGCGATTATTAATCTTCGAGGACTAGAAGAGATTATCTCCATATCAGCTATAAGCAGGGTTGGCTCGACCGCTCTTATGCTTACAGGTTTTCCAAGGCCCTTTATACTGGCGAATGGGCTGGCTATGCCGTCGTGACTGGGAGCAGTCGGTATACTGATGAATGGTTTTTGTAGAGATGAAGCGGTGTACTTGGCTACATCAATGCTTTTTCCTCCTCCGAACCCCACTATGGCCGTGGCCTTTATTCTCTCGGCCGCGTCTATTGCTTGTTTGGCCGTATCTATGTGGGAGTTTTCAGCAAGAAACTCCTCTACCTCGAGCCCGCATTTATGCAGGGAGCTCATTAGTTTATCTCCATAGCTTCTCCATACGTTAGGTCCTGTTACTACAAGCACTTTTCCACTGCTCCTCAAGAGGCTACGCGGCATGTGCTCCTTTAAGCTCTCCAGCACCTTCTCTCCAATAACTATTTTCTTCGTAAGCGTTATTACATGGGTGCTCATCTAGTTCACTTGCCAGATGCTCTTGTTTCAGGAGTAATTATTTATTAGGGAATAAGAATATTTTTAGCTTAACACTTTGGTTATCAAGCACCATCATGATAGGTGGAGTCAATATGCCCTTCAGTAATGGAGACTTTCTCTTGGTTCACTACACCGCGAAGGTAAAAGAAACAGGAGAGATAATAGATACAACAATTGAGGAAGACGCAAAGAACTATGGGATATACTCAAGCGAGAGGGAATATGAGCCGATACTCGTTATAATCGGCGAGGGGAGAATAGTCAAGGGACTTGAGGAAAAGCTAAGGGAGCTAAACGAGGGGGAGGAAGCAGTATTCGAGGTGCCACCAGAAAAAGCTTATGGAGCGAGGGATCCCTCCAAGATAAAGAGGATCCCCCTGAGGGAGTTCGCTAAGGCTAACATCGAACCTGTTCCAGGCAAGGTGGTTGAGATAAACGGTTTGCCAGCAGTTGTCAGGGAGGTCGGCGGCGGTAGGGTCCTCGTTGACTTTAACCACCCATTGGCAGGAAAGGTTATCGAGTACAAGGCCAAGGTTGTTAAGCACGTCACGGATGAGTACGAGAAGCTGAAGCTACTTCTGAAGAGAAGATTCAAGACAAAGTCTATAGACTCATATGACATTAAGCTAAGCGATGATAAGACCTCCCTAACAGTCAAGATACCGGAGAAGGATATGTTGCTACAGGACATCCAGCTAGCCAAGAGAGCCTTCGCCAGGGAGGTCTTCACTTACTTCCCAAGCATAGTTAAGATATCATTCGTTGAGGAGCTGGAGAAGCAACAGAAAGCTGAGGCGAAGGAGGAGGCTCCTAGTAGCCAGACCGAATAAACCATCCAGCATCCATGATGGGTATAAGCTTACCTCCAGCTAGTACTCCCCACCCCACGGGCTCTTTTCTCCACGTGAGTACCAGATAGATTTTTTTGTCAGGCCTCCGTACCTCGTATTCATCTTCCCCAAGAGGCTTTCCATACGTGAATCTTATCTCTCCGCCCCTACTCAGCACAACGCAACTTTCCTCAAGCTCTTCCAGGAACCCGGCTAGAGCATAGGCAAGTGCCATGGATGGAGTGAATATGCCCCTCTCTACTCTCCCAGCAAGTATCCCGGCGGCGAGCAAATCGCTCCTCTCCTCGCGTGGAAGGGACTCATCTAGGAAAATCGCCAAGTCTTCTGTTAGACAGAACAAGCTGTAGTTATCACCGGTTCTCCTACACCTCATTACAGGGCAGATTACTCTCAAGGCATCATTGCTTAAACCAATATTACGCATGAATGTTAGGAAAACCCTCTTGGCCTCCTCGCTACACTCGTTCATTTACCTCTCCTCCTAAGCCTACACATGAAGAAGCCCTCAGAGCCATTCCTATGGGGATAAAGTCTTAGGCAGTTAGCTAGCCCGTCTCTAAGCCTATAGCCCATGAACTCCGTTAGGCCAGGGCTCCCTACCATGATGCCGGTGATTTTTTCCAGCTCAACGTCACTCCTGCTGGATAAAACCTTATCAATCACGAACTCGTTCTCCTCAGGAGCTATACTGCATGTTGAATAAACAAGTACTCCTCCCGGCTTTACGAACTGTAGCGACTTCTCAAGGAGCTTAACCTGGAGCTCATGCATCCTAGCTATGTCCCCGAGGTCCTTCGAGGTTTTTCTTTCTTTCTTTATGGGGAGAAGGCCCTCCCCTGTGCATGGGGCGTCCAGCAGGACTTTATCAAATTTTTCTTTGATTGGCAACTCAAGGATATCCTTGACCAGCACAGCAGCGATTTTCACCCTCATTCTCTGTATGTTAGTGCTAAGGCTCATTGCTCTAACAGGGTTTTTCTCAACGGATAGTATAACTCCATTATTGTTCATCAATTGAGCTATATGCGTTGTTTTGCCCCCAGGGGCAGCGGCTAGGTCCGCAACGGCTTCCCCTGGCTTAGGGTCGAGAGCTATCGATACAGCCATGCTTCCTAGACCCTGTATATAGTAATAGCCCAGCAGGTACTCCAGCGTTGACCCTAGGCGGCCGGCTGCGGAGCTATTGTTCTCAACTCTGAATGCGTGGGGAAGCCAGGGAACAGGCTTTACAATTATGTCTACTTCGCGCAGTCTTTCAGCAAGGTCCATGCAGTTCTTTATAGCCAGGGTATTGCATCTAATATACCTAGGTAGCCCTTTCTCAACCGCCTCCAGGAACTCTATGAGCTCTTCTCTACTCCCAAAAATATGCATGTATCTCTCTATCATGTAGGGCAAATACCCGTATTTCCTAGCGAGCTCCAGGGCATAAGCTGAGGGCTTGGGGTAAGGCAGACCAAGCTTCTCGAACGTCCTCTCCAAAAACCTATCCCTTACATCCACTTATTCATGAAGTGCTCTTCGGCTTTTAAGGGTATCCCTGATCATTGTCTCAACGGAGTTTGATTATGTACTTAGCTAGTAATAAGCTATTCTTGAATGCAGTTTATACTGACCTTTGCCCGGTCTGCGGGGGGCCTATAAGCAGTGGAAGACTCTCCATGGGTCTTCCATGCTCAACTTGTCTGCCTGAATCTGAGATACCTAAGAACATTGGTTCCATGAGCTTTGAGGATAGAATAAAAGCTATTGCATCTAGGCTTAAGGGTGTAACTGTTTATCACTATTTGTCATCACTCATAGATGAGTACAGGGAGCTAGAAAAGCTGTTGGTGAAATGTATAGGGAAGGGGTTCTGGAGCCTGCAGAGAACATGGGCAATCAGGCTTCTCAGGAACGAGAGCTTCGCGATAACTGCTCCGACAGGCGTTGGGAAGACGACGTTACTGCTCATATATGCTGTTTACATGGCTCATAAAGGCAGGAAGGTGTACATGCTTGTCCCCACGGAGAACCTCGTTGACCAAACAGTCTCGAAGCTCAGCGATTTTCTCAGCAAGACGGGAATTAAGGCCAGGGTTCTAGGCTATAAGAGCAGGGTCTCAGCGAGGGTTAAAGAGGAGATTCTGGGCCGTATACGAAGCTTAGACTACGACATCCTAGTTACTACAACGGCTTTTCTATCAAGAAGATTCGATTTGCTTAGAAGCTCAGGCGCTCGCTTCGATGTTGTACTGGTTGATGACGCGGACTCGTTGCTCAAGAATACCGGGAACATCGATAAAGTCTTAATGCTACTCGGGTTCACTGAGGAGGAGCTAAGAATAGCGTACGAGCTGGTTAAGCTAAAAATGATGTATGGCTACGCGTTGTCCATTAAGAGCGAAGACGCGGTTGATATCGCCCTGAAAATAGAGGAGCTTTCATTAAAGCTAAACGAGATGAGGGGGGCAAGCCCGAGGGGCCAGCTCATAATAGCCAGTGCTACTGGAAGGCAAATAGGGTTGAAGCCAAAGCTATTCAAGGAGCTGCTCGACTTCGAGGTAGGCAGCATTCAAAACTACATGAGAAACGTCATTGATACATACATTATAGTGAAGAGCCCCGGGGACAGGGATGAGAAGCTTCTGAGCATTGTTAGAAAGCTTGGAAGAGGAGGAATAATACTTGTATCAAGGGACATGGGCGCGGGTGAGGCTAGGAGAATAACCGAGTACTTAGCAAGCGGTGGTGTGAGAGCGGCTCTAGCTTTATCCGGTAAAAGAGCAGTTGATAAACTCGTTAAAGGAGAAGTAGATGTCCTGGTCGGAGTATCAAGTTATTATGGAACACTTGTTAGGGGGATCGACCTCCCTCTACACATAAAGTACGTTATCTTTATTGGTGTGCCAAAGACAAAGATTGAGCTTAGAAAGGGTCTGCAGAGCCCCGTCAGGGTTTTAAGAATAGCTGCTTCATTAGCTGGCTACATAGGAGAAGATTTTGTTAATGAGCTCACAAGAACATTCAATAGGCTTTCCCCAAACGAGAAGCAGGCTCTCAGAATAATGATGATGAAAAATGAAGCTCCTAACGGTGAGTCAAGGCTAAGCAAGGCTTATGACCTGTTCAGGGCGGCCGTGGAGAAAATATACGACACGGCGTGGAGGCTCCTCAACAACGGCAACAACAAATTCTTACTCGTGGGGACAAGCGTTGTAACCATCATTGATAATCAGCTTTACCTTATCGTGCCTGACCCCCTGTCCTATATACAGGCGAGCGGCAGAACAAGCAGATTCATTAACAACGGGATGACGCTTGGCTTGGCCGTTACACTGGAAACAAGCGAAGAGCTGGTGGAAAGCCTAAGGAGAAGGCTCGAGTGGTATCTCTACGAGTTCTCGTTCAGGGGGGCCGGTAACCTGGATTTCGAGGCTATTAGGAAGGAGCTTGACAAGTCGAGGGAAGACGGCTCCAACAATCTCTTATTCAAGCCGGCTAGGGCAGTTCTAATAGTTGTTGAGTCTCCAACCAAAGCTAAGACCATAGCCAGCTTCTTTGGCAGACCCGCCAGGAGAAGGTTTGGCAGCAGGGTTTTAGCTTATGAGACCCCTATTATCGATGCCAAGACAAGGGAGGCTTACCTGGGGATAATAATAGCTACTAGAGGCCACGTCTACGACTTGGTTAGCGATGAGAAGATAGGTCTCCACGGTGTCGTGCTGGGCAACTCATTCATAGCCCCGGTGTACGCTTCCATCAAGAAATGCTTGAGGTGCGGCGAGCAGTTCTCCTCGTTAAGCAACAAATGCCCGAAGTGCGGTGAGGAGCGCAAGCTGTTGCTTAGCAGAGATGTGGCTTTATCTCTGCGGGCCTTGGCTTTCGAGGTTGAAGAGGTGCTTCTCGCGACTGACCCCGACTCCGAGGGCGAAAAGATAGCCTGGGACATATACAATGTTGTTGCTCCCTTCTCGAGGATTATTAGGAGAATAGAGTTCCACGAGGTAACCAAGGACGCTATTATCCAGGCTCTGAGAGAGCCGAGGTCTGTGAATGAGAACAAGGTCTTATCACAGGTTTTCAGGAGGATTACTGATAGGTGGATTGGCTTCTCATCCTCGGAGAAATTATGGGAGGTTTTCGATAAGCGCTGGCTTGGCTCAGGTAGGGTTCAGGTGCCAGTTCTTGGATGGATTATTAATAGGTACAATTCATGGAAGGCGAGCCGCGGATACGTGGTTAAGATAAAGCTCTCCCAGGGACCTGTGCTCAGAAAGTTTTATCGCGATAAGAATGACGCCTCTAGCCTAGTTGAGGAGGCTAACAGGATTAGGGAGGCAGAGATCGTTTCTTACAAAGATGAGGTCAAGCAGGCTATGCCTCAGCCTCCATTAACTACGGATGAGCTACTGCTTCTGGCTAACTACAAGCTAGGTCTCCCTTCTTCAACTGCAATGAAGATAGCTCAGGAACTGTTTGAGTCAGGGTTGATAACGTACCATAGAACTGATAGCACGAGGGTTAGTACAGCGGGCATAGGCATAGCTAGGCACTACATCACTAATGTTCTTGGCAAGCCAGAGTGGTTTGCTCCTAGGACATGGGGCGAGGGAGGGGCTCACGAGGCGATTAGGCCTACCCAGCCCATAAGCCCTGAGGAGCTATGGAGAAGATACATGGAGGGGTTAATAAAAACCGTTATACCTCTCACCCCTCTCCACATCAAGCTGTACGACCTGATATTCAGGAGATTCATGTCTAGCCAGATGAAGCCGAGCATGATAGTGGAAACGGAGTTGAAAATGAAAATTGGACAAAACGAGCTATCCCTAACTACTTGTACAGGCGTAATCGAGGATGGATTCACCTCTGTTTGGCCTCTTGATTGCCACGAGCAGCTAAGACGATATATAGATGCTGGGAGGATCCCTATAGAATCCGTGCTTATGGAGAGAGGCTCCGAGGTCACCTTGTTCAAGGAGGGAGAGGTGGTTAGGCTAATGAAGGAGAAGAAGATAGGTAGACCGAGCACTTATGCTAAGACCATATCGTCATTGAAGAGGCATGGCTACATCATTGAGTCTAGGAAAGCTAGGTTCCTGGTCCCCACGAGAACGGGCATTGAGGTTTACGACTACTTGATGAGGAACTATTCATCTATCTTCGCTGAGTCGAGGACAGCTGAGCTTGAGGAGTCTTTGCGAAAAATAGAAGAGAACGGGGTCGGAGAGCTGGCTTTGCTTATGAATTCCCTTCTCATGGAGCTAAGGGAGTACGGGTTAGTAAACGAGGAGAAACAGTTGTTTGAGACGCTAATAGTTATTCCAGGCTTGAGGAACGAGATAGAGTCCCTAGACTATTCTCTCTCTGGTTAAAACTTTCTTTGTCATCCAGCTGTATCTCCTTATTCTCTTGCTTCTTCCAAAGCCACACGCGGCGCAGTACCCCTTGGCTACGTTGTAGGCTCTTCTACCGCATCTCCTGCATTTAATATGGGTTTTGCTTCTGCTATGCTTACCCATTGAGGGTGTTCCTTTCGTCAATTGTGATCACCTACTCCCCTGTTGATGGTGAAACTATGATTACGTTATCACCACGTATTATTACTAGGCCTAGCTTTCTATGCTCTCCGTCAGGAAATATTTCCTCCGCTTCTTCTAAGACTATGTTTAAGTGATGGTCAAAGCTTTTTAGTTTTCCCCTAACCTCTTTGCCTCCCTTCAGCTTAACGTATACTGTTCTCCCCATTGAGGATGCAAGCATTTTGTGAGCTGTTTCCGCCAAATTCATCCACCTAGGTTTGTACACTGCTTTTTCTTTTTAACCCGGGTTATTAAGATTATTTGGTACTGAATTGATATAAACTGGTGAAAGAGCAATTTAATGCTTTCTCTATTAATATCCGTGGGGAGAGGTGCTATGATTGGTGGCTAAGAGAAGATTCTTGTCGAAAAAGGAGGTGAAGCAACTTCTAGAAGCAATAGAAGCTAAGCTAGGGCTCACAGACCTGCCAAGAGAAGGGTACGAGGAGGTTGAGGACGAAGACGCTAAGCTTATTCTCCTAAACAGAGAGCCTTTCCTGGTAATACTCGAGGACGGATTAGCCTTGCCTCACCTAAAATACCTTCTCAAGCATGGCCACTGCTTCCTACCAAAAATCGTTGTTGACAAGGGGGCTGTGAAGCCTATAGGTAGCGGGGCCGACGTGATGGCCCCCGGAATAGTAAGGATAGATGGGAGCTTCAGAGAAAACGACATCGCAGTGGTAACCGAGGAGAGAATGATACCCATAGCGGTAGTCAAGGCTATCTACCCAAGCGAGGCGGTGGCAAGCATGAAGAAGGGAAAAGTAGCATTGAACCTCCATTACCCGGGAGACAAGTTCTGGAAATTATCAGAAAAGCTTTAGAAAAGAAACCGGATCTCAACGCTTACCGGGAAAGACTGTTTTATCGTGCGGGAGGATCAGGGGAGGTTCACGTTCTCATCCCTCGTCAAGGTCAAGCCGTGAGGCTCATCATCTCACTACTCTCTTCGCTGGTCGGGCTTTTAATCTTTATATCTGATTACTAGAGATAATACTTCATGGTAGCGATGAAGAGAGAACCCGGGTTAACTGTAGAGCGTTGGAAAAACGCGATGATAGAAGGCCTGTGTTCGAGCTACCTTACTTTCCTATGGCTGATAATCTTCTTAGAACATCTGTTCTTGTTACTATGCCTACTGGTTCTCCAATCGCGCTGACGACAACTAGTCTCCCAACCCCGTAGAGGTCCATGAGCTTTATCGCATCGAGTATATCCTCATCCTCTCTTATGGTTATAACGTTCTTTTTCATGTACTCCTCAACTGTTGCCTTTAAGTTTCCCTCGCTATACGCCCTGGCTATATCGGTTGTTGTTATTATCCCCACGATTTTTCCCTCAGATACGACTGGGGCGCCTCTTATTCCCTGCTTCGTGAAGAATGATGCAATATCCTTTAACAGGTCCTTTGGCGAGACAGTTATTAGTTTCTTGCTGGCGATGTTTCCGACAGGCTCTCTCGGTATGCTCACCATCCTCTTTATTAGCACGGATACTTGCCCCGACAGCTTGTCTATGCTGTGAATCGTTCCTTCTATCACTAGTCTCATGTAGGGGGTTGGGCCTACTTTAACCTCATCCCCCTCGCTTAGCTCCTCGATGTTCCCACCAACACGTAGAAGGGCTTTCCCGCCCTCCGGGTTAAGCACATCTATGATTTCCATGCTGAAGGCCGTCACGTTTGTCTCTCTTCCTCCTTTCCATATCTTCAGTAGGCCGTACGATGGTAACGGGGGCATTTTTACAAGCTCTATCGCCTTCAGCGTGGGTATATATCCTCCGCTAGGGCCCGTCTTGCTCTCAAGCAGGCCAAGGCTTCTGAGGCTCGATATAACGTTCCTGACCGTCCCCTCGTCCTTCTTCACTAACTCAGCTATCTCCACGCTCTTTATCAGCCTTTTGTGTTGCTCATAGAGCTTTACGAGTGCTTCCAGTACTTCTCTCTGCGTGGATGTCAATTTGTACATAACAGATACACCCATTATAGATTGGTTTACCCTTTATTTATAATTTTCCATAATGTACTATAGGAATTAACATATACAATGAAAATTTTGAATTTGCGCGTTAATATGTTAATGACTTTTTCTCTAGCATGGCATCTAGCTATGTTTTATTTAGTTTTTTGTTTAAGCGAAAAATTTATATAGAAGCATACATTAATGATGTTCCATAGAAAAAGATATATCACGTTATTTAAAGGTGACCTTTTCATGGCGGCAGAGCCAACTGGTATACCTGTTCTAATACTTAAGGAAGGAACACAGAGAACAGCTGGTAGAGACGCGCTCAGAGCCAACATATTGGCTGTGAGAGCTATTAGCGAGAGCTTGAGGACTACTTATGGTCCCAAGGGTATGGATAAGATGCTTGTTGACAGCCTCGGTGACATAACAATAACTAATGACGGAGCAACTATTCTCGACAAGATGGATGTCCAGCACCCAGCGGCAAAAATGATGGTTCAGATAGCCAAGGGCCAGGACGAGGAGGTCGGCGATGGCACAAAGACAGCTGTAATCCTAGCTGGAGAGTTGCTGAAGAACGCTGAGGAGCTGTTAGCAAAGGACATCCACCCAACAGTAATTATCTCGGGATACAAGAAGGCCATGGAGGAGGCAGTCAGCTTCACTGACTTCATAAGCCGCCAGATAGATATCAATGACAAGGAGGTACTGAAGAAAATAGCAAAGACAAGCCTGTACAGCAAGGCTGTTGGAAACGCTCGGGAGAGATTAGCTGAAATAGCTGTGGAGGCTGTCACCAAGGTCGCTGAGAAGAGAGGAGATAAGTGGTACGTGGACCTAGATGCTATCCAGATAATAAAGAAGCATGGAGGAAGCATACTAGACACGTCACTAATCGAGGGTATCGTTCTGGACAAGGAGGTTGTGCACCCAGGAATGCCCAAGAGAGTTGAGAACGCGAAGATCGCTCTCCTAGACGCGCCTCTCGAAATCGAGAAGCCAGAAATAGACGCTGAGATAAGAATTAGCGACCCATCACAGATGAGGCTATTCCTACAGCAGGAAGAGAAGATTCTACAGGAGATGGTTGAGAAGATAGCTGCAACGGGAGCCAACGTTGTTATTTGCCAGAAGGGCATTGATGATGTCGCCCAACACTTCCTGGCCAAGAAGGGCATACTGGCTGTTAGGAGAGTAAAGAAGAGCGACATGGAGAAGCTTGAGAGAGCGACGGGTGGAAGAATAGTATCAAACATAGATGACCTGCAGCCAAGCGACCTCGGAGAAGCAAAGCTCGTCGAGGAGAGAAAGATCGGCGAAGACAAGATGGTGTTCGTGGAGGGAGCAAAGAACCTAAAGAGCGTGACCATACTGATTAGGGGTGGTCTCGAGAGGCTTGTTGACGAGGCTGAGAGAGCAATCAGGGATGCTCTAAGCGCTGTTGCTGACGCGGTTAGATATGCTAAGATTGTGCCTGGAGGTGGAGCAGTCGAGGTTGAGGTCGCCAAGCACCTAAGAGAGTACGCGGCGAGGGTGGGAGGCAAAGAACAACTGGCGATCGAGGCATTCGCCAAGGCATTAGAGGCCCTCCCAATGACTCTAGCTGAGAACGCCGGTCTCGACAGCATAGAGATAATAATGAAGCTTAGAAGCGCTCACGCCCAGCCAAACGGAATACCGATAGGCATAAACGTGTTTGACGGCGGAATAGCCGATATGTACGCCTTAGGCGTGATAGAGCCAGCAGCGATAAAGCAGAACGCGATAAAAGCTGCCACCGAGGCAGCCACACTGATACTCAGGATTGACGACATGATTGTTGCCAGCAAGCTAGAAAAAGGAGAGGAGAAAGGGAAAGAGACCAAGAAGCCAGGAGAGGAAGAGGAGAAGGAGAAGGAAGACTAGAGGACTTTTTTTTGAACGAGCATAACTCGCTAAGCATCTTGGGATTAGTTTAAATCTTCTTTTTTGCAATACAATTCTTGGATTGGTTCTAATGATAATTATTGTAAGCGGGACCCCTGGCACTGGGAAAAGCGAGATTACTAACGGACTATGCTCTCTTCTAAACGCCTACTGCCTCAGCGCTAGCAGGGTTGCTATCGAGAGCGACCTTGTTATAGCGCGTGATTTCGTGAGGGATACCTACATCGTTGATGAACAGGCTTTGGAGAGCAGGATAGACGAGTTAGTCAGGGGCAAGGAACTAGTAATCATTGAGTCGCTTGACCCATGCTTGTTGAAGGATAAGTCCAGCTTGATCGTCGTCACAAGGTGCTCTAGTCCAGAGATACTGGAGGACAGGATGAGAAAAAGAGGTTGGAGAAAAGAAAAAATCGAGGAGAACATTGAGGCGGAAGTTCTGGGCGTAATCGAGGAGCAGGCTCTCAGTTGCAAGGAAAAAGACAGAGTAATAGTCGTGGATACATGCGCAGAGAGCATCGAGAATATAATTAAGAGAATATCCAGCTTCGTGTCCCAGAGTATCCAGTAGTGGAGGCTAGCTGGGAAAATCTTAAAATCTCCTTTGACTCTTTCTAGATTGTTAGCATAGCTATTGTGTATACGAAGAGGTTTAGAGAAGGTGTTAAAAAGTGAGTGAAAAACAACAATCAAGGAAGCTGATTTTAGTAAATAGAACCCCCCTCGAGGAACTAGTTCTAAACGTCATCCTCACGCTGAGAGAGCTGAAGGAAAACGAGGTCCTAGTTCTGAAGGGTAGAGGGGATTACATACCTAAAGCAATAGATGTTTACAACGAGGTTAAGAAAAGATTGGGCAACGCGCTGGTGTTAGAGAACGTATCCATCGGCAGCGAGAAGGCCGGGAGAAGAACATTGTCATACATAGAGATTTCTCTTAAGTTTACTATGTGATTTTCAAGGACCTAAGAGCAGATTCTTAGCTTATGCAGAGCATTGTACCACTGAAAGCCTCCCCTTTCAGGGCGGGGGATGAGGTTAAAAAAGTCTCCCACAGATAAGGGTTGCATTTGTCCTTAAGGCGAGATATTAAGATATATTGATAAATCTCGGTGCCTAAAATATAGTTGAATTGTCAAATATTAATCCATAAGCAAATCTGCATAGAGGGTGTGGCGATGCCTGTTCCTATCAAGAAAATAAGTGATTATGAATGGATGATTGATAAGTCCTACAAGAAATGCATGAAGGTTCCAGCTATAATATTTGCTGACGAGTTTCTCCTAGAGAAGATGCAGTCGGACTTAACTCTTGAGCAAGCAGCAAATGTGGCTTGTCTCGACGGCATTCTTCTTGCAAGCTACGTCATGCCTGATGGGCACCAGGGGTACGGCTTCCCAATCGGTGGAGTAGCTGGAGTAAGCGTTGAGGAAAACGGCTTGATTAGCCCAGGAGGAGTTGGCTATGACATAAACTGCGGCGTGAGGCTTCTCAGGACAAACCTGGATGTGAAAGACGTTAGGCCGAGGATAAAGGAGCTAATAGATACCTTGCATGTAAACGTGCCAAGTGGTTTGGGTAGCGAGGGTAAAATCAAGGTAAGCGTGCGGGAGCTCGATGAGATACTTGATAGGGGGGTGGAGTGGGCTGTTGAGCATGGTTACGGAAGACCCGAGGACCCTGAGTTCATTGAGGAGAAAGGCAGCTGGAAGCTAGCTGATAGCAGCAAGGTTAGCAAAGCAGCCAAGGAGAGAGGGCATACACAGATTGGTAGCCTGGGTAGCGGTAACCACTTCCTTGAGGTCCAGGTGGTTGATAAGATATACGACGAGAAGATAGCCAAGACGCTGGGCATAGAGTACGAAGGCCAAGTAATGGTGATGGTTCACACGGGGAGCAGAGGGCTTGGTCACCAGGTAGCCAGCGATTACCTACAAATTATGGAGAGGGCCATGAGGAAATACGGCATAAGCCTCCCAGATAGAGAGCTTGCAAGCGTTCCATTCAACTCCCCTGAGGCCCAGGACTACCTGAAGGCCATGGCCGCGGCGGCGAACTTCGCGTGGACGAACAGGCAGCTAATAACTCACTGGACCAGGGAAAGCTTTAAACAGGTCTTCAAGACTGACGATGACAAACTAGGGTTAGAGATAATCTATGATGTCGCTCACAACATAGCCAAGATAGAGGAGCACGAGGTGAACGGAAAAAGAGTGAAGGTTGTTGTTCATAGAAAAGGAGCTACAAGAGCCTTCCCGCCCGGTCACCCGGAGATATCCAGCAAGTACAAGAACGTTGGCCAACCAGTTCTCATCCCTGGAAGCATGGGCACAGCTAGCTATGTGCTAATAGGCACCACAGCTGGTGCCAGGACTTGGTACACGGCTCCTCATGGCGCTGGGAGGTGGCTGAGCAGAAACGCCGCTATCAGGTCCTACAGGCCGGACCAAGTTATAGATAAGCTAATGAGGCAGGGCATATACATAAGGGCAGCGGATAAAACGGTTATATCAGAGGAGGCTCCCGAGGCATACAAGGATGTGGATAGAGTAGCTCTAGTATCCGATAAGGTCGGCATTGGAAAATTGGTTGCAAGAATGAGGCCTATAGGGGTAACGAAGGGTTAACCCTACTTTTTTGTTTTATATTGTTTCTCTATCATTTGTCCAACGGTCCTTAAGCCCAGGCTTATGAAAACGAAGATTCCCGTGAGAGCTAGGAAGGGCTGGAGGGTTTCAAAGCTATACGATATATACGTTTTCATTGATGAGTATACCTCGTAGACGCCGACCAAGCTCGCCAGTGTCGAGTTTTGGGCTAGATAAACCGTTTCACTGATAATTGGCTGTATTGAGGATGGAATGGATTTTGGTAGAACGACGTAAATTATCTCTTGTCTTCTTGTGAAGCCAAGGCTCCTGGCGGCCAGAATATCAAGTGAGTTCAGGTTTAATACGCTGTTCTTGATGTACTCGGACATGTAGCAACCTGAATTAATAACGAGGCTTGCAACGGCCGCTTGGATAGGTGTTAGGTAAATACCTATGTCTGGTAGCCCGTACGTGGCTATAAAGAGTAACAACAAAAATGGTATTCCCCTCACGAAATCCACGAATCCATCAAGAAGTAGGCGGGGCCATCTCGGCAGGTATACCCTCATGAGACCCAGAGATATGCCTAGAACTACCGCGAGAGGAGCCGATATAGCTATTAGCTCCAGCGTTGTTTTTAGGCCTCTATAAAGCGCCTGCGCTAAGAAAGAATCTAGCATGTTGCTTTACCCTAACCCATTACTGGGAGGCAAAGAGAGCGATTCCAGAAACATCCTTATAACGGGGTTCTCAAAGCTGTTTTTCTTAACACTTATTTCTTGGGGGGTGAGCTCAGCGACAACCTTGCCGTTGAAAAGGAGAATTACTCTTCTACTCACTTTGTATATTACCCTCGGGTCGTGGGTGGCTATTATGCTCGTTATGCCTATTCTTGACAGCTTCTCTATTGTCTTGAAAACATCATAGGCTCCGAGGGGGTCCAGATTAGAAGTAGGCTCATCATACAGAATTAGCTCAGGCTCCATGGCCAGCGCTCTAGCTATAGCGGCTCTCTGCCTTTCGCCACCGCTGAGCTGGAGTGGGTATTTGCTCCATTTTTCCTTCTCTAAGCCAACCTGCTCAAGCGCATATCTGGCTATTCTCTCCGCTTCCATTCTCTCCAACTTCTTGACTTTGAGAGGGCCGATTAACACGTTGTCTATTATCTTCATATGTGTAAATAACGAGGATTCCTGGAATACAAAGCCTATTTTTGTTCTTATCTTCTCAATGTTCTTTGCGCTGGTTATCTCAATGTCATTAAAAAATATTCTTCCGCTGTCCGGCATTACGAGGAGGTCTATGCATTTTAGCAACGTTGATTTTCCAGCGCCGTTCGGCCCAATAATGCTTAGTGTTTCCCCCTCCTTCACTCTGAACGTTACCTCGTCAAGCACTTTTCTTTTATCAATGATTTTTACGAGGTTCTCGACCCTTAGTTTGTCATTCATTTAGGGCTCACCGTGTCTTTGTTAGAGGCTCTGTCTTTTGATGCGTGGGGCCATGAACATTAGCAGACCTCCCTTTAGGCGATTCTGCTTAGCTCCTTCTCCGTAATTCTTTTCGCTGGTACCCGGGCTTGTTAGCAGGTCTCTGCTTGTGCCTGGGAAAAGCCCTTTTCTCTGGAGGTACCTAGCGGTGAGGACCAGGGAGTTGCTTAGGAGATACATGATTATTCCTGTTATGCCGAGCCACAGGAGGCTATATCCTGTAGCTATCGTAACATATCTCGCTCTGGCAAGCGTGTCTAAAACACCGATGGCGAGTGCTTGGGTTGATTCCTTCAGAAGAGAGGCTAGCTCGTTTGTAAGGCTAGGTATACTCAGAACTACCGCTTGGGGGATTACGAGGTAGGTGTATACCTCGCGTATGTTTAGGCCTAGTGATAGTCCTCCTTGGACCTGTGATTCATCAAGACTATTTATAGTTGACTTCAATATCATTGCCTGGAAAGCTGATGTTCTTAGGGAAAAAGCCATTATAGCGGCTATTACCGGGTTGCTTCTTACTCCAAGGGAGGGGAGGACCAGCCAATACATAATGGAGATGATGACAAGCGGGGGTATCCCCGTGAATACGTAGGAGTAAAACCTGGTTATTCTCCCTCGTGCCTTAGTCACAGCTTCATCGACCAGTATAATAGCTATCGCCAGTGCAAGCCCTGTTACGAATGATGTTGCAGCAATCAACGAGTTGTACTTCAGCCCTGATACAATAAATAAAAAATAGCCTAAATCCAAGGCTGGCCCCTCACAATATGCTTATTGATTAAGCCCCCACTTGGAGAGAAGGTCTGAGTAGACAGTCGAAGACATCGCTTTCTCTATTGCTCGGTTTATGCAGTTTCTCAACCAATAATCATCTGGTCTAGTAGCTATTCCGTAGGCCCTGACTCCTAGGTCCCCTATTATCTTCAGTGCTGAGCGTAGCTCAGGCCGTGAATCCAGGTATGGATAGAGGAAAGCTGAGTCCAGAATAGCTAGGTCTGCCCTGTTAGTTACAAGCGCGTCGATGACAGCTGGGTAAGACTCGACTGGAACCTTACTTATCTTGTATCCCTTGTTAAGCCAAGACTCAACTATCCTGTCAGCATCGGAGCCCGTCTCAACAGCTATTCTCGAGCCCGTCTCAAGAAGCTCGCTTAAGGACCTGTTCTCGCTTGCTTTCGTAACAACTAGTAAGCGGTATGAATAGTAGGGTATAGAGAAAGCGATCTTGGATGACCTCTCAGCCGTAATCGTCATGCCCGATGCAATGACGTCTATGTCACCGTTTATTAAAGCAGTGACTATTGTCGCCCAGTCCCAAGGCTTGAACACAGGGGTGAAGCCACAGTAGTTGCCAATGTAAGTCATTAGGTCTACATCGAACCCCTCGACAGTTCCGTTACTTGTCACAAATGTGAATGGAGGATAATTTGGGTCAAGGCCGACGATAACTGTCACGTTCCCCGATGGTTTCTCCGAGAACTTGCCGCTAGGAACCTTTGATGATGAACCAGCTTGAGTGTAAATAAAAAATGCCGTTAACACAACTATTGCAACGAGGGTTAAGGAAATCCCGAGAACCATTTTCCTCGAGGCCATATTCCCACATAGTTGGGAATGAACTCACTGGTTAATAAATCGTTCGCTCCACGAGGACATTTTCGTAACCGCCCCATCCCCAGCAGGTGACAGATGTAAACCAGAATACATGCGTGGAACCAGCGAGCCGCTCAAAGGGAACCCCCGCCCTGAAGAGCGGGAAGGAGGTCAGGTTTTATTAAATAGAGAGATGAACTATTCTCTTGGAGAGCCTACTTGCTCGTCTACGAAGTTGTTTTGATGGATTCGAAGGGCAGAGTACTGATCCCGGCCAAGATAAGGTCGTTATTAAACATCAGGGAAGGCATGAAGTTCATGGTGGTAGGGGATGTTGAGAGAAACGAGATTAAGCTTATCCCGCTGGTCGAGAGCACATCGTTGGTTTACAAAGTAAGGATTATCATGAGGGACGAGATAGGTGCTTTGTCAAGTGTTATCAACGTTATTGCTAGAAACAAGATAGACTTGTTGCTAACTCATTCTAGAACTATAAGGAGAGGAGATACAGCTGAGTGGATAGCTATAGTTGATTTCTCTCAGGCAACCAAATCAGTGGAGGAGGTAGTAGAGGAAATCCGCTCGCTTAAACAAGTAGTAGATGTAGAAATTAAGAAAATGGAGTAATTTTTATCTCTTTCTTCTGCCTGTTCTCCTTGCTGCTATGTGCCCAACCTTTCTGCCCGGAGGAGTGTTCCTCGACACTGTTGTCGGGTGGGACTCTGACTGGTGGCTTCCTCCTCCCCATGGGTGGGATACAGCGTTCATAGCTACTCCTCTTACCACTGGCCATTTCCTTGCTTTTGGCTTCCACTTGTAGTAGCTGTTTCCAGCCTTCAGCAAGGGCTTCTCTATTCTGCCGGAGCCAGCCGGTATGCCTATGGTCGCTCTGCATCTGGGGTCAAGGGTTTTTGTTTTTCCGCTTGGAAGCAGTATCGTGACGCTGTTGTACGACTTGCCGGTTATGACGGCGTAGGAGCCTGCCTGCCTCGCGAATTTTCCTCCATCGCCGGGCCTAGCCTCTACGTTATATATCTGTGTTCCCTCAGGTATGCTCTCCAGCGGCAGTATGTTTCCGTTCTCCGCTTTGGCGTCTTTTCCTACCTCAATGACCTGGCCTACGTACGCTCCCTCGAATGCTGGTATGTAGAACTCCACGCCGTTTTCGAGCTTAACCCTAGCTAAGGGGACCCATCTGCCGGGGTCGTGCACTATCTCCTCTATTGTTCCCTTAAGTGTCCCCTCGAATAGCGGCGGGTACTTCGCCGGCGCTACTCTGAGGTGTCCTCTGTTCCTGAATGTTGGTCCTCCCCTGCCCTTCCTCTGAACAAGTATTCTCTTACCCATTATGCTCACCTCACAGTATTCCTAGCTTAATTGCTATTTCGCTCGCGCTATAATCTTTCTTAAGTTTAATAAACGCCTTTTTTTCTCCT
>OFEJ01000062.1_pt1 | contig 31709 bp, 29 predicted proteins | sample 1521051 | NCBI WGS metagenome assembly OFEJ01 (sample SAMN06268701, study PRJEB24108) | sediment metagenome | isolation source: Joseph's Coat, Yellowstone National Park, Wyoming, USA | place: USA:Joseph's Coat, Yellowstone National Park, Wyoming, USA | reverse complement strand
AACGTACTAAGGGCTATGGGAGCTGTTTTTGGGGACATAGGAACAAGCCCATTATACACTTTCAGTGTTATAGTATCATTAACAAAACCAAAGCCAGAAGAGATACTTGGTATAGTTTCTCTCATAGTTTGGACGCTTATTATCCTTGTTACTGTACAGTATGCGTGGTTTGCTATGAACCTTAGCATAAAAGGCGAAGGTGGCACAGTAGTGCTTGGAGAAATAGCAAAGTCATTGACAAAAAACCAAAAACTGAGAAAATTTTATAGAATACTTGTATTTTTAGGTCTTGGGTTCTTGTTAGGAGATGGTGTTATAACACCGGCAATAACTATACTCAGTTCTGCGGAAGGTATAAGACTAATTCCGGGATTTGAAAACACGCCCCAGTTTGAGATAATACTCATAGCCCTTATAATCACCATAGGACTTTTCCTTTTACAACCAAAAGGCACCGGAAAGATAGGTGAGTACTTTGGACCTGTTATGTTCCTTTGGTTTACCAGCATAGGATTGATAGGTTTTTATCACGTTATTCACGATCCCAGTGTGCTTTATGCCTTGAGCCCACATCATGCTGTTGAGTTTTTGATAAACAATCCTTTAAAGGGTTTTATAGCCCTTTCTGAAGTCTTGCTTGCGGCGACGGGTGGTGAGGCAATGTATGCGGACATGGGACATTTGGGAAGCGTTGCCATAAGACAGGCTTGGGTTTATATCTTCCCCATGTTAGTGCTTAGCTATATGGGTCAGGCTTCTTTTCTTTTAAGGGAAACAAGCCCTAAGGAGCAAGCGGTGTTTTTTGAAGCTGCACATGCGGTGCTTGGAGATACCCTTTACGTTCCCTTTTTGATCTTGGCAATCGCTGCCGGCGTTATAGCATCCCAATCCCTCATAAGCGGTGCCTTTTCCATAGTTTTTCAGGCTATAAATGTGAGGATAGCACCATTGTTAAACATAAAGCATACATCAACTGAGTTAAGCACTCAGATATACATACCCGCAGTTAACTGGATTCTAATGGCGGGTGTAATTTTTATGTACTTTAACTTTAAAACTTCCGATAACATGGCTTCTGCCTATGGATTTGCAGTTAGCGCTGTAATGACAATAACGGGCTTGTTCTTAACTTTTATACACTTTATGAAAAGAAAAGTTTTTTACTTCGTGGGTTCTGTTTTCCTACTTTTTGTGGATATAGCTTTTTTCCTCTCCAACTTCTACAAAATACCACACGGTGCTTATTGGTCGATGATCTTTGCTTCTGTTCCCATATCTATAATGGTTCTTTACACTGCCGGCCAATCCAAGCTCTACAGGAAGATGAACTTTACACCTTTCAAAGAATTTGTTCTCAAGTTTGAACAGCTCTATGCACAGAATCCAAAAATAAAGGGCACCGCTATATTTTTAATAAGAGACCTAAAAAGTATTCCTCCTTACGTTACTCAAACCTTCTTTGAGCACGGCATACTATACGAGGACAATGTCTTCCTGTCTTTGGTAAAGAAAGAAGAACCTTTTGGTGTAAGTACTTTCTTAAAAGGAAGTATCACGCCGGGACTTAGGCTTGTGGAGATTAGATACGGATACATGGAAGTATTAGACATTGATAAAGAGCTAAAAGCAGTTGGAATTTACGAAAGAGCCATATTCTATGGAGTTGAATACATATACACAGATAAGTTAATCTGGAAACTTTTCAGTTTTCTAAAGCGTGTCACACCAACCTTTGTGGAGTTTTACAGATTTCCTCATGGAAAGCTTCATGGTGTAGCGGTCAGGGTTGAGTTTTAGAATGAAGCACCCTGTCTATGCGTAGAATGCGAGATTCAAAAAGTGTTCCAGTGGAAAATTTTAAAACAACCTCCCTCTATATCTTGTATAATAAAAAAAGGTTGCAGTTATCAATAGTGAGGAAACCGAGAGGAGGAGTATAATGTCAAAGGAGTTTGAGCTTGGCATAGGGCTTTTGAAGAAAATATACACTGAACTGCAAGCTCTGAGCACAGCGGAAGATAAACGTCAAGTAAAAGAGTTGATGCAGGCTATTATGAACCCTCTGGTGGCAGGTGCTTACCAGATAAAGGTAGGAGAAGGCCCTCAGAAGGACAAGCTTTTGGAGATTCTTTTTCCTTTAATAAGAGAACTTAGAGATATGCAAAACCTTGAATCCATCAGAACTTTGGCTAGTGAGCTTGTCAATGCCTTGAACGCCATAGAAACAGAGGTGGCTACATAAGAGGGTAGCAGTGGATGAAAACCACCCTTCGGACCCTTTTTAATAAAAAGGAAAAGGGGCAAAAGATCACTATGATCTCCACTTATGATTATCTCTCTGCCAAACTGTGCGAACAAGTTGGTATAGATTGCATACTGGTAGGTGATTCTTTGGGTATGGTTTTTCAGGGGAAAGACTCCACCCTAGAGGTCACCGTAGAGGAAATGATCTATCACACAAAGGCAGTCAGAAGGGGAGCCAAGGAGAGCTTTATTATAGCAGATATGCCCTTTATGAGCTATCAAGTTAGCTTGGAGAAAGCCGTTGAAAATTGCGGTAGGGTAATAAAGGAAGGTGGAGCCAACGCAGTTAAGTTGGAAGGTGGAGAGGAGATAGCAGATTTGGTCTATAAGCTTGTGCGTATAGGTATTCCAGTGGTTGGGCATCTGGGTTTTACTCCTCAGAAGATAAACACAATAGGAGGCTACAGGGTGGTTGGTAGGGAGGAGGAGGCGGAAAGAGTTAAGAGGGATTTTAAAATATTAGAAGAAGCGGGTGCATTCATGATAGTGCTCGAAGCAATGCCTACAGAGCTTGCTAAGGAGCTCACACAATCTGCTAGGTCTATAACGATAGGCATAGGGGCGGGACCCTATTGCCATGGGCAAGTTCTCGTTTTTTACGACCTTGTGGGGTTAGTGGAAGATATAAAGCCAAAGTTTGTCAGGAGGTACATGAACTCCGCAGAGCTTTTTAGAAAGGCCCTGGAAGAGTTCAAAAGGGATGTAGAAAGTGGAAGATTCCCTTCCGAGGAGGAAAGCTATGGATGAGGCAAAGCTCTTAGAATTTCTCAGCAAGCTCGGATACGTAACAAAAGAACAAGCCCAAAAAGCCATCTCTTCCAAAGAGAAGAACGAAGACATTATAACAACCCTTCTAAGACTTGGTTTTATGAATGACGAAAAACTTTTGGATTTTTACACAAAATATGCACCACAAAAGCTGTGGAAAGGTGACTTAAAAAGCATAAACATACCCGCCGAGATCCTCAACAGAATACCTCAAGACATCCTAAAAAAGCATCTAATTGCGCCAGTTTCTTACCAAGATGGCAAGCTAACTGTAGTCATGGTCAATCCTTTCAATCAATCTGCTATAAATGAGCTAAGATTTGCCAGCAAGATTGACAACATAGTATCCTACGCAGCGCCTAAGAAAACAATAGAAGATATACTAAACAGGCTATATCCACAAACGCAGGACATACTTGAAGAAATTAGCGAAGTTGGCGAAGTAGAGATAGAAACACCAGAAGCAGAACTATCTTTGGATACTATAAGTAAAGAAGCTGGAGAAGCACCCATAGTCAGGCTTGCAAACTTTCTTATTATGGAGGCAGTAAATTTAGGTGCATCCGATATACACATAGAACCTCAGGAAAAAAAGCTAGTAGTCAGGTATAGGGTAGATGGTGTGCTAAGGATATTTCATGAATTTCCCATAAATATCAAAGATGCACTTACTGCAAGGTTTAAAATAATGGCAAATCTGGATATTTCTGAGAGACGTAAGCCCCAGGATGGTAGGATAAGGGTAAAGATAGGCAATAAAAAGGTAGACCTAAGGGTTTCTACTGTTCCCGTAGTGTATGGTGAAAAGATAGTTATGAGAATACAGGAAGCAGAGAAATATTTAAGTGTTAGATTGGAAGACCTTGGGTTTGAACCCGATGACCTTGAAAAGTTTAGAAAGGCAATTTGGACACCTTGGGGTATGATTTTAGTAACGGGTCCGACGGGTTCGGGAAAAACGACTACTTTGTATGCTGCTCTGATGGAACGCAACAGCCCTGAGGTTAATATAATGACTGCAGAGGACCCGGTGGAAGTTTCTATCCCAGGCTTAAATCAGGTACAGGTTAACGAAAGAATAGGACTTACCTTTGCTTCGGTTCTAAGAGCCTTCTTAAGACAGGACCCAGATATAATCCTCATAGGTGAGATAAGGGATACGGAAACTGCAGAGATAGGCATAAGAGCAGCCCTTACAGGTCACTTGGTTTTTTCTACCTTGCACACCAACGATGCTCCCTCCTCCATAACAAGGCTTGTTGATATGGGTATAGAGCCCTTTTTAGTGGGTTCCTCCCTAATACTCGTGGTAGCACAAAGGTTAGTAAGAAAACTGTGTCCCAAGTGTAAGCTTGTAGATGATACCCCGAGGGAAGCTTTGGTTAGATTGGGAGTTCTGAAAAGCTTAGACGAGGATATAACTATATACAAGGCTAATCCAAAGGGGTGTGATGAGTGTAAGGGGACTGGCTACAAAGGAAGAACTGCAGTTCATGAGATTTTAGAGGTGGACGAGGAAATGAGAAAGCTGATCGTTAAAGGTGCCACCGCCGAAGACATAAGAGAGCTTGCTAGAAGGAAAGGTATGCGCACCCTCTATGAGGCGGGAATACTGAAAGTGCGTAGAGGAATAACAGATATAGCTGAGGTGGAGAGGGTTCTCGCAAAGTGATCTACGGAAGGAGGGTACAATTTTACGAAACGGATGCGCAGGGTGTTATGCATCATTCAAACTACTTCAGGCTATTTGAGGAAGCCAGGGGCGAGCTACTCAGAAGTTTGGGAATTCCCTACTCCAAACTGAGGGAAGAGGGTTATGAGGTGGTCCTTTTGGAGGCAGAGTGTAGGTTTAAAAAGCCTATCTTTTACGATGAAGAGGTATGCGTGGAGATAAAATTGGATAGTATGGACAGGTATTTTTTCAGCTTTAGCTACCGGGTGTCTGTAGAGGACAGCCTGAGGGCGGAGGGAAGAACAAAGCACTGCTTTGTTAAAGGAGGTAGACTAACATCTATTCCCAAGAAAGTAAGGGAACTTTTTAATGTTTGAAAGGCTTATCCTTTCCCTTTACACAGGTACGCTGTTTGCCATAGTCTTTTTGGTAGCACCTGTTCTTTTGCGGACCGAAAAGGACAAAAACCTCGCGGGTAGATTTTATGGAAGGATTCTCTGGGGGTTTTACAAGCTTGCATTTTTTATGCTTTTGTTTTATCTTTTATTAGCTGATGAAAAAGTATGTGCCCTCTTGCTTATGGTTGGTCTGGCGTTGAACGTAGGGCTGTCTTTCTACCTAAAAAATCTCAAGAGGGAGTTGGGGGATATAGATCAGATTGATTACAATCATCCCAAGAGAATTAAGTTCAGAAGACTTTCTTTGTTATCCACAGGCCTTCTGTTTATAAACTTTTTGCTTTCAACTTTCGTTCTAATAAAAACTTTTGGAGGTGCAGATGGAGTATAGGGTAAACAGGCAAATAAGGGCAAAAGAGGTTAGGCTTATTGACCAAGATGGAAAGCAGATAGGTATAGTGCCGCTTCAAGAGGCTTTAAGAATTGCAGAGGAAAGAGGGTTGGACCTGGTGGAAGTAGCCCCAAACGCCAACCCTCCCGTTTGTAAGCTATTAGATTACGGAAAGTTTTTGTATGAACTAAAAAAGAAAGAAAAGGAGGCAAGGAAGAAACAAAGGGAACACTCTATGGAAGTAAAGGATATTAATCTTTCCTTGCGTATTGATGAGCACGACCTTAAGGTAAAACTAAAGCACATGAGAGAATTTTTGGAAGATGGGGACAAGGTGAGGGTTAGAATAAGGTTCAAGGGTAGGGAAAATGCCCATCCAGAGCTGGGAGATAGATTGGTCAATAGGATTGTGGAGGAACTCTCAGACTGTGGACAACTTGAAGGACCACCCAAAAGGGAAGGAAACTTTTTAACCTTTGCCCTTTTGCCAAAAAAGAAGTAGCTTTTGGTGGAGCGGAGGGGATTTGAACCCCCGACCTCCTACACGCCAAGCAGGCGCTCTCCCACTGAGCTACCGCCCCTCTATACAGAAAAATAATTATATCAAAAGATTATCGCTGTCAAGAAGTAGTCGGATATTAGCACCAACATAGAAGATGTAACCACGCTGTTGGTGGTAGCCCTGCCAACACCTTCGGTACCACCTTTTGTGTAAAATCCAAAATAGCAACTAATCGCAGTGATTATAAAACCAAAGAAGGTAGCCTTGTATAGTCCGCCTAAAAAGTCATGCAGTTCAGTAAGGTCCTTCATCTTTTCCCAGAATAGATATTCGTTAACTCCAAAGAGCTTTACCGCCACAAACCATCCACCAAAGATACCAGCTATGTTGGACAAAACGGTTAGCATTGGAACGCCAAGCGTTCCAGCCACTATTCGGGGTGTGATAAGATAGCTCCGAGGGTCCATACCCATTACCTCTAAGGCGTCTATCTGTTCTGTTATGCGCATAGTTCCTATCTGAGCGGTCATAGCAGAGCCAACACGGGCAACCACCATAAGGGCGGTAAGCACAGGAGCAAGCTCTCTACCCATAGAGAGGGCTACCACTGCCCCTATTAAAAATTCTGCGTTGAACCTGTGAAAGGTGCTGTAGGTTTGCAAAGCTATAACGCCACCACTAAACAGAGAAGTTATTAGCACCACTGGGGTGGTTTCTGCCCCCAAGTAGGCGAGCTGTTTTATAAAGTGGGTCAATCTTGGAGGATTTTTAAACAGAAAAAATATAGCCCAGAGGGTTAGAAGGGTTGCCTTGCCTATTTCTTCAAAAACTTTTAACATGGTCTAAGTAAATTCTATACCTTTCCTTTATCTCTTCCATAAAGTCTCCGCCCAACTTTTCAAGAAAGGCGTCTGCTAAGACTAAAGCTAAGGCGGATTCACCCACCACCGACGCAGCGGGCACTGCCACCACATCTGTTCTCTCCTTTCCCGCCCTTACTTCCTCTTTTGTTAAAACATCCACACTCCTAAGAGGTTTGGTTAGGGTGGGTATGGGTTTCATGGCACATCGCACAATTATAGGCATGCCGTTGGTTATACCTCCCTCCAAACCTCCCAAGTTGTTGGAATACCTAAAGTATCCTTCGCCCTCTCTGTAACCGATCTCATCATGGACCTCGGAGCCCAACCTTTTGGCTGCCTCAAAGCCAAGCCCTATTTCCACTCCCTTTATAGCCTGAATGCTCATCATAGCCTGGGCGATCCTTCCATCCAGCTTTCTATCCCAATGCACATGACTGCCAAGCCCAGGGGGTACACCAACCGCAAAAACTTCAAAAACACCTCCTAGGCTTTCGCCCATCTCCTTTGCCCTATCTATCAATTCCATAAACTCCTTATCTTTGCTTGGGTCTGGAAATCTAACCTCCGACTGTTCTGCCAATTGATGCCTCTTTATTAAGTCCTGCTCCTCTATAGGAGGGCTCAATGGACCTATGCTAACTACATAGCTTCCCACAAAGACGCCAAGCTCTTCCAAAAATCTCTTGCACACCGCTCCCAAGGCAACCCTACAGGCAGTCTCTCGGGCAGAGGCCCTCTCAAGTATATTCCTAAGGTCCCGCTGGTTATACTTTATACCACCTGCAAGGTCTGCATGCCCCGGTCTTGGTCTTGTGAAGGGAACTGCTGTCTCCGGTCTTTCCCCCTCCACCGCCATCTTTTCCTTCCAGTTCTCCCAATCCTTGTTTTCAATAAAGAGGGCTACGGGACCACCGAGGGTTTTGCCAAACCTTACACCCGAAAGGATCTGAACTTTGTCCTTTTCTATCTTCATTCTGCCCCCTCTGCCGTAGCCCCTCTGTCTTCTCTCTAATTCCCTGTTTATGTACTCGGAGGAGAGCTCCAAGTTGGCGGGTAAACCCTCTATTATGCAGACTAAACCCCTGCCGTGAGACTCACCAGCAGTAAGAAATCTTATAGGCATCAGGCTAAGAGGACTTTACCGCCTTAACTACCTTACCCGCCTTTAGACACTTGGTGCAAACATATATCCTTTTTACGGTGCCATCCTCAAGCACCGCTTTAACCCTATGAAGGTTAGCTTTAAAAAGTCTTGGATTTCTCTCTGCGGAAAAGGTCACACTTCTTCCTACCTTGGTAGTCTTTCCGCAAACATAACACTTCGCCATAGTTTTATAGATTATAACACTTTTGAAACTTCCTGAAAAGGCTATAGCCTATGGCGTAGCCATAAAGATAGGCCCTCCACCTGCCTTATACCCTTTTGTTCTTTGCTTTCGCAAACCTCAGTGGAGTTTAGCGGTATTGTAAAGATTGCCAGTTTTCCTAAGTTTCTCACTCAAAGTGTATAAACCCTTGCCAATAATATAATCCTTAAACAGGAGCGCCATGGAAACCATAGAAGAGCTTAAAGTTCATTACAACTGGACTAAGGAGGACGAGGAAAACCTACGGAAGGTTGCTTGGATAGGTGAAAAATACAAAGAAGAGTTCATAGAGGAATTTTACAGATACCTTGAAAATTTCCCAGATGCGAGCAAATACCTTCCCAGCAAAGAGGTAAGGGAGAGGCACAAAGAAAAAATAAAGAGGTGGTTTGTTTCTCTATTTACTTCAAAGTATGATGCTCAATATCTCAGAAATCTATACCGTGCGGGAGAGGTTCATTTCAAGATAGTGCTTCCACCTCACTACGTGCAAGCATCCATGAACTTTGTAAGAAGTTATCTGATGAACATTATAAATAGAGAGATGGGAGCGTCTGCGGAAGCCAGTAGAATACTGATCTCAATTAACAAGGCTTTAGACATAAACCTTGATATGATGATAAACTCTTTTAGAGAGGAAGAACTGCGTTTGCACGACTTAATGGAAAAGTATCAGAAAATTCTGATAGAAAATGTTAAAAGGATATCTTGGTTTTTTGACTTTTTCATAGTTTTTACCCTGGCAGTGGTAGGTGTTTTTCTCATCGTTTGGATCCTATACGAAATTTGGCTCATTCTCACGGGAGTGTTGCCTTTGGAAAAGGGCGGTTTGAGTGTGCTAGGTTCTATCTTGATCCTTTATGCAATTTCTGAGCTTCTTTCTGAGGAAATAAAGCACATAAAAGGTTCTGCCCTGAGCTTAAAAATATTTGTGGGCGTTGCCTTGGCGGCGGTTATAAGAAAGGTATTGATAATCTCTTTGTCTCCCGAGAAGGTTCAGGAGTTGATAACACTCTCTATTGTGATTTTGGCCTTGGGAGTAGTATTTTGGCTCATACACAGAGTTGAATCAAAGCTCTGAAGTATAATTTTTCTATGAAAACCACACCTTTGCACCCTTTACACATCCAATTAAAGGCAAAATTTACAGAGTTTGCGGGATATCAAATGCCTTTGCAGTATTCCTCCATAGTAGAAGAGGTTATGGCGGTCAGGAGTTCTTCGGGACTTTTTGATATATCCCACATGGGAAGGCTTTGGATTAGGGGAAAAGATGCAAAACAAAAGCTGGACTTTTTGACTACCAACTCCTTGGACAAACTAAAATATGGTAAAGTGCAGTATAACTTATTGGTCAACGAGAGAGGAGGCGTAAAGGACGATATAACTGTCTATATGATGGGGGAGGAGGAATACTTTTTGTGTGTAAACAGCATAAACAGAGATAAGGTTTTAAATTGGCTTACCTCTTGGGGTCTAACTGTGGAAGATTGGACCTTTCAGAGTGTGCAAATAGCCATTCAAGGAAAGTCCGCAGAGGAAAAATTGAGGAAGTATTTTGACGTCAGTGGTTTGAAAAGATACAACTTTTTGACAGTTGGGAATGTGATAATTTCCCGCACGGGATACACAGGAGAGGACGGTTTTGAAATTTACGCGCCCATCAAAGAGGGCGTTGAAATTTTTGAGGCCCTTTCAGAGGAGGTGCAAACCTGTGGGGTTGGTGCAAGGGATGTTTTAAGGATAGAGGCGGGTATGCCTCTGTATGGACATGAACTTTCGGAGGATATCTCTCCTCTGATGGCAAGCTTAGACAGGTTCGTAAGCAAGGAAAAGGACTTTTTAGGGAAGGATGAGATGTTTTCAAGGGAGCCACAGAGAAAACTCTTTGGTCTTGAGTTGCAAGAAAGGGGTGTGCCTAGGGAAGGCTACCGGATAGAGATGAATGGCAGAGAAATAGGTGTGGTCTCAAGCGGAACCTTTTCGCCCACCTTAAAAAAGGGCATAGCCCTTTGCTTTGTGGATAGGGAATATCTAAAGGAAGGCGCAGAGGTTAAGCTTGTGATTAGGGAAAAGCCCGTAAGGGCAGTTCTAAGAAGGTATCCCTTCATAAGGTAATGGCATATCATAGCCTTCTGAGGAAGGTTATAACCCTACAGAGAAAGACAAAGCTGATCCCTCCCAACAGTGCTGTTCTTGTAGCTTTCTCTGGGGGCATAGATTCATCTTCTTTAGCAGTAGCCCTGCAGAGGTTAAGAGAGCCCTTAAAGATCAGACGCTTAGCCCTTTTACACATAAACCATCTTTTGAGGGGAGAAGAGTCTTACAGGGATGAGAACTTTGCAAGAAGTTTTGCCCAAAAATACTCCTTAGAGCTCTTCGTGGAGAGGGTGGATGTGCCAAGCTTAGCAAAAAAGAGGGGAGGTAATATAGAGGCGACCGCAAGGGAGGAAAGATACAGGCTCTTTGAGGAGGTGAGAAAAAGGGAAGGTTTTGACTTGGTGGCAACTGCCCATCACCTGGGGGACCTGGTGGAAACCATAATTCTTTGGCTCACACGGGGCGCGGGGCTTGAGGGACTTTTGGGCTTTGAACCAGTGGAAGGCAACATTGTAAGACCCTTTTACCTTGCCACCCGGCAGGAGATAGAAGATTTTGCCAAAAGGCAAGCCCTTGAGTGGGTGGAGGATTCCACCAACTATGACCTTTCTTTGGCAAGGAACAGAATAAGGCATAAGGTGGTACCCGAGCTAAAGGCCATAAACCCAAACTTAGAAGAAAGCGTGCTTAGGATGAGGGAGATTTTAAAGGAAGAGAACGAGCTTCTTGAGAAGTTAGTCCAGACTGCCCTTTTGAAGGTAAAAGAGGAGGGAAGGGAAGGCTTTTTAAAGTTGGAGCCAGCTCTCCAAAGGCGTGTGGTAATGAAGCTATACGGAGTGAAGAACTTTAAAGAGGTGAGCAGGATCATAAACAGGATAAAGAAGGGTGATAATATATAGCGTTTAAAGTATGTTAAACAGGGTCTTTAGAATCTTCAGAGAGAAGGGTGGAATACTCAAGGCGTTGGACCTTTGGGATTGGTATGAGTCTTTGGAACCCAAGTGGCAAAAGAAGGTAAAGTATTACTTTTCTTTAAAGACCATAAAGAACTTGAACTTTCCATACAAGGCTAAGCACTTTGACAGCGGAGATGTTCAAACCGCCTACACAAAAAGGACTTTTCTTGGGAGCTTAGCCCAAACTGCCCTTTTGGAGAGGGACTTTGAAACTGCCCATTGGCTCTATTGGGAAGCCCTAAAGCAAGAAGGCACACCCTATGAGGAACATCTGATCCTTAACGACCTTCTTTTACTCTATCAAAAACTCAAAGACTTTGAGAAGATGGAGGAGGTTGCAAAAAGAGATGTGGAGCTATTTCCAGAGTATGCGGAAGAGCTAAAGGAAAGAAACGGTGGAAAACTGCCGCAGATCAATTCCTTTGAGGTCTTGGTTTATCTTTACGAGCGAAAGGGTCTTTTTGAGGACGCCTTGGAACTGATAAAGAGAATAAAGGAGCTTGGCATTCCCTATCCACAGGAGGAGGAGGTTCTAAAAAGAATTTCTGATAAAATAAACTCCCTTTGACATGGGGTTCAGCTGTGGAATAGTGGGGCTTCCCAACGTGGGAAAATCAACCCTTTTTAATGCCCTTTTGCAGTCGGCAAAAGCTCAGTCTGCCAACTATCCCTTCTGCACTATTGAACCCAACGTGGGCGTGGTAGAGGTGCCAGACCAAAGGCTCTATCACATAGCCCAAAAGGAGAGGTCAAAAAAGATCACACCCACCTTCATAGAGTTTTGGGACATTGCGGGCTTGGTAAGAAACGCCAGCAAAGGGGAGGGCCTGGGTAATCAGTTCCTGGCAAACATCCGAGAGGTGGATGCCATAGTTCAGGTTCTGAGGTGCTTTGAGGACCCGAATGTGGTGCACGTGGAGGGAGAGGTTGACCCAATAAGGGACGCCCAGATTATAGACTTGGAACTTATAGCCAAAGACCTGGAGACTGTGGAAAGGAGATTAGAAAAGGTTCAAAAGATGGCAAGGCTTGGAGACAAAAAGGTGAAAGAGGAGCTTGAACATTTGGAAAAGATAAAGGCGGTCCTTGACAGAATGGAGCCTCTGCGGAGACACAAAGAAGAGCTCGGAGAGGAAACCATAGAGTATGCAAAGAAAACTCTATTTTTGCTTTCTATCAAGCCCACCATGTACGTTGCCAATGTGGGAGAGAAAGATTTGCCAGAGGGCAACGAGTGGTCCGAAAAGGTAAAAGCTTACGCAGAGCAAGAGTCTGCACCGGTGGTGGTTATGTGCGCCAAGCTTGAGGCAGACTTGATCGGGTTAGAAGGTCAAGAAAAGCTTGAGCTTTTGAAGGCTTACGGGTTAGAAGAGCCCGGGCTCAATAAACTGATAAGAGAGGGCTACCGTCTGCTTGGACTTATAACCTTCTTTACTGCCGGCGAGAAGGAAAGCAGGGCTTGGACCATTAAAAAGGGCACAAAGGCACCACAAGCGGCGGGAAAGATCCACTCGGATATGGAAAGGGGCTTCATAGCGGCGGAGGTCATCAACTACGAAGAATACAAAAACCTCCCATCCCTAAGTAAGGCAAAGGAGCTTGGTCTGGTAAGGCTTGAGGGCAAGGATTACGTGGTTCAAGACGGAGACATAATGTACTTTAGGTTCAATGTGTGAAAATCTCGAGGATTTTGTTTATGGTCCTTTTGGCGGAAAACTTTTCCCAGTATAGCTTTTGGGAGTTTTGGGAGAAGGTTTCCCAGTTTTCCAGAGCCAAGGAGAGCTTTTCCTTAAGTGCCTCTGGGTTTCCTCTTTCAAAGATGTAGCCGTTGAAACCTTCTATTACCGCCTCCTTTTGCCCTCCCGAGTCGGAAACTACTAAGGCACAGCCAGTGATTAGCGCTTCAAGGGCAACCCTTGGGAAGGCTTCCTCTCCCTTTGATGGAATAACGCATACATGGGCTTGGGCGTAGTATTTTTCCACCTCTGGGGTGTAGCCCACAAAGAGAAAGTTTTCCCGGTAGCCTTGGACCATAGCCTTCAAATCCACCTCCGCCCTTCCGCTGCCCACAAAGATGCATTCAATGGGATAGCCCTTTTTTAAAAGCTCCAAACAAGCCTTTGCCAAGTCAAAGACACCCTTTCCTTCATCCAGCTTGCCCACAAAAAGAACCTTTAGCTTGCCATTCTTTGGCTTTTGAGTAGCTTTGAACCTATCCTCTTCTATGATGTTGTAAACTACCTCTACCTTTTGCGGTGGCACGCCTTCCCTTATTAAGTTCTGCCTAACATGTTGGCTTACCGCCAGAAATTTATCCACAAAGGGAAAGACAAACTTCCGGACTGTCCACTCTCTCATACGGGACATGTGCCTGAAGAAAAAAACTTTACTACCCGCCAACTTTCCGCAGTAAAGAACATCTGGATACTCCTTTCCATTGTTGGCTACCACAATATCCGGCTTTTCTGAACTTATGGCCCTATACAGCTTTATCATGCTCCGCAGTGTTAGGCTGTGGGGAAAGGGTATGTAAAGCTTTCTTACAAAGTCCGTATTTTTATCCACAAAACTGCCCTTGGCACATATTAGGGTTATGTCAAAGAAATCCTTCAGGTATTTTAGCATGCTTACGGTGTGGAGCTCTGTGCCTCCAAAGTTTGGGTTTGGATTGCCGTTAACCCAAAAAACTCTCACTCAATCTTCCTCGTAATCCAACTGGTTATAAACCGCAAAGATGTTGGCGTTGTGAAATTCGTTATACATTTTGTAATCCTTAAAGGGATTTTCCGCCAGTGCTTGCTTTATCTCGTCTACACTTTTGCCCTCATCCTTCATCTTTTTTACCCTCTCCCTAAGAAAGGTAAGGTAGTTCAGGGAGTCATCTATGGCATCCTTTTTGAGGGGCTCGTTGTGCCCAGCCAGGATTACCTCTATATCCATACTTTTGAGCATCCTAAGAGCCTTTATCCATCCCCCTACGCTGGCGTTTCTGTCCCCTGCAAAAATGATCCTTTTGTAGCTAACCAGATCTCCCGCAAAGAGCACCCTCTCCTTTGGCATATAAACCACAAGGTCGTTGTTAGTATGGGCACTGTGCTTGAGGGGGATCAGCTTAAATGTATATTCTCCCACCTTTAGTTCTGTGTCTTCCTTTACCACTATATCTGGTGGCACCAACACTACGCTGTCAAAGAGCCCCTTGAACCTCTGCTTGGCACCATCCAGAGCCATCTGGGCTTGACCGGATTTGTATTCCTCCATCAAAACATGGTGGGCTATTATCTTTGCTCCAAGCTCTTTGTAGGTTTTTGCACCATACCAATGGTCTGGATGGTAGTGGGTTATTATGGCGTACTTTATGGGTGCCCTTTTTACCCTGTATAGGTTCTCCACAAACTCCTTTGAAAGCTCAGGAGTAGACAGCGCATCCACCACCACCCATCCTTCTTTGGTTAGCACCGCAAAGGCGTTGGACATGAACCCCCTGTTTTCCAAAGAGGGTAGGGCATCCACACCTCTGACCATGTAGATGTTCCCCGAGACCCTTTTTAGCTTCATCTCGGGAGCAAAGGCAAAGGCAAGCACCACAAAAAGCAGAATAAATTTAAAGAGCTTATGCATTTTTTACCTCTTCATAAAGGCTGTTCTTTTCATAAAGCTTTGAAAGGTTTGCGCTCCTTCTCGTTAGCCAATTGCTCCTGTATAGATGCACCTCCACCAGACCTCCCTGAGGGAACAGTTCCTCAGAAAGCCTGCTTATACTTCCACCCTTTGGAAGGCTATCCAAAAGGCTCCTTAAAAATTCCTGAAGGCTACCCCCCTCGGGCAGAAAGCCTTTCGTTTTCCTCTTACCCATAAGGGTTGAGTAAGTTCCTTCTTCTTCTCCCATCAAAAACATGGGCACCCTAAAGTAGGACAGGGAAGATAGCCCATCCAAGAAGGGAGAAAAGACCACAAAGTGCTCCACTTTTTCCTTAAGCTTGGAAATCCTCTCCGAGCCATAAAGGTCAAAGAGGTCCTCTCCAAAGATCAGAAGGTTTCTTACCCTCCCCTCCTCCACATGCCTTATTAGGCTCTCTATGGGAGTGAGCTCCTCCCAAGAAAAGCTCTCAAGCACGCCCAAAAAGTTCGCCTCTTTGCAGACTAACATAACGTCCCAGCCCTTTTCTTCTTTGAACTTTCTAACCTTTGCACCCCACTCCTTGGCGGACTCTCCAAAAACACCCTCCAAGTTAAAGATCAGCAAACCTTTGCCGTTTAGTTTTTGAGTGGCCTCCCAGCTTATCACCTCTGGGTTTAGCTTTGCGTCCCTTTGTACATTACCCACCTTGAAGACCTTACCTTTTATGTAATAAGAGAGCACAGGCGCTGTGGAGGTTAGGTCCTCACCCACCAATAGAAACTGGGAATAATTCTTTAGCTCCTCAATACCTATGGGCTTATACTCTCCGTAGGTTTGCAAGAAGGGATAGAGGTTGGCGGTTAATGTAGTGCTAACCAAGGCGGAACTTCTTTGGGCAATTTCCTTAAGAAGGGCTAAGTTTTCGTTGCTGAGGTATCCAGATATAACTATGGCGGTAGTGCCCTCACCCTTTAGGTAGGTGGCAAGGATCTGGGCGGTATTGCCAAAGGTCTCCTCTTTGCCAAAAAGCTGGGGCTTTCTTAACCTGCTATTGTTCAGAAGGTCGTAGCCAAAGAAGGCTTTGGCACATATGTCCAAACTACCGGTGGGTTTGGTTCTATACACCTTTTCTTTGGACCTCCAGTCTCCCACTCCGTACTCTATTTGTATCTCACAGCCCACGGGACAAAGATTGCAGGCAGTCAAGTCCCTTTTCAGTAGCCAGCTTCTGGTCCAGTACTTGAAGGGCTTTGAGATTATGGCACCCACCGGGCACACATACACACAAATTCCACACATCTCACAGGTGGAGGTGTCCATAGGTCTTTGGGCGGGTGCTATGTTTGCCTGAAAGCCCCTCTCCTCCACATACAGAGCCCTTGCACCCACCACATCGTCGCATGCCCGGGTACATCTATAGCACACTACGCATCGGTTGGAGTAATACTCCAAAAAGTCGCTCTCCCAGTCCAACTGATGCCTCTCCTTTTCAAGGGCAGAGACGGGGACTATCTGTTTTTGAGGTCCAAAGAGGGCACCATAATTTTGCAGGTCGCATTCTCCCGCCTTGTCGCATATAGGACAGTCTAAGGGATGCCTTGTCATGAAGGCTTGCAAAAGGTATTTTTGATTCTCCACCACCATAGGATGCTTGGTGGATATAACCATCCCCTCTTCCACAGGTGTATTACAAGAAGTTATTAGCCTGCCCGTCTTTTCGTTATACACAATGCACATCCTACATGCACCTATGATTCTCAACCTGGGATGATAGCAAAAGTAGGGTACATCTATACCTGCATCCAGCAAAGCCTGAAGCAAAGGCTTACCCTTTTCCACCTCAAGGGTCTTCCCATCTACCGTTATAGTAACTATAGATGTCATGCACCTTCCTCCTTAGCATAAAAATATTAAGAATAGGATAATCCATACGTTTTCAAAATTGCAACCTTATATGAAACTGTTCTAAAAATCCTTTACCGGGGCTTTCATTTGATGGATGAGGGGGTTAACCGTCTCCTTTCCCTTTTCAGAGTTATAATTAAGCCTATGAAGTTTGTTCTTGTCCTTTTCTTTGTGAGCCTTGCTTTTTCGGAGGAGATAAGTCTTTTTGATGCAATAAAACTACTAAGAGAAAGGAACTACGACTTTAAAATATCCCTTTACGAAATTAAAAAGAGCCAAGGGGCCTATATACAAGCAGGATTGCTCCAAAACCCTACGCTTTCTGTAAATTACACGGGTCTGAACTTTGGGGAACACTTTCTTTACGATACAGGGAACACCCTATTTTCTGCAAGGATAGACCAGCCCATAGAGCTCGGTGGAAAAAGGGAATACAGAAAATTGTCCGCCATGTATCAGTTAAAATCCGTATCTTACCAAAGCGAGGACTTGCTCAGGACTTTGAGTCTTGGTTTAGTATCCGCTTACTTTCAGGCGCTTTCTGATAGGGCTTACCTTGAATACATAAAGCAGGACATTAACGAGTTTGAAAAAATGCTGCAGATACAAGAACAAAAACATAAGTTAGGGTTTTTAAGCTTGATAGACCTAATAAAACTTCGGTTATACAAAACAGAGCTTGAAAATAGCTATATACAAGCAGTAGGTAACTACGAAAAGGATATCAAAGAACTCAGCTTTTACATGGGCGGTGGTAAATATGAGCCATTGGATATAAAACAAGACCCCGATCAAGTCAATTTAGAGGATCTCATAAAAAAAGCCTTGGAAGAACGGGAAAGCCTGAAAGCCCTAAAAGAGCAATTAAAGTCTGCAGATTACCAAATAAGGCTTTTAAGAGCTTACTCGATTCCAGACATTTCGGTAGGTGTGGAGTACGATGCTTTTGGTGTAAAGTACAAGCCGGGTATAGGTTTTGGTTTCTCCGTAAACCTTCCACTGTTTGACAGGAGGCAAGGGGACCTTTTAACAGCGGTAGCACAAAGAGAGCAGATTTTACTATCAATACAACGTGAGGAAGAAAGGATAAAAAAAGAAATTACCCAAGCCTACGATAACTACGTAGCCAACAAAAAGATATACACCAACTACAAAGAAAAGAAGCAGGTTATGGACGAGCTGTTGGAGAGGACAAAGAAGGCATACATACTTGGAGGTATATCTACCCTTGACTTTTTAGACACCCTGCGCACGTACAGAGCCTTTATGAATAACTTTCTTCAGGCTCGTTATCAATACCTACAAAGCTACTACACTTTGAAGATCTTGGGAGGTTGGGAATTATGAAAGTGAGGTTTTTAATGATTGCATTTGTGCTTCTATTTGCCTGCGGTAAAAAGGAAGAAAAGTTGACAGAAAAAGAAAAAACTCAAGAAACTCAAACTATTCAGGTGGTTTTTCAAAAAGTGCAAGATTTTGTAGAGGCTACCGGTAGCGTACAGCCTGACAAAGAAGGTGTGGTAAAAATAACATCACGGCTACCGGGTGTTGTACAAAGCATAAACGTACAAGTTGGAGATAAAGTAAAGAAAGGTCAGCTACTTGCGGTGATAAAAGCGCCAGACACAACGGACCTATACTCCCAAAAAATCTCCCTGACCGCACAATTGGAACAGTCAAAAAGATTATACGAATTAAAGCAGAGACTGTACGAGGTTGGGGCTATACCAAAAAGCGAACTTATGGATGCAGAAACCAACTACAAAGTAATAAAAGCCCAGCTGGAGGGCGTGGAGCAGAGGCTAAGGCTGTTGGGTGGTGGCATGGGCGTGAGCAATGTAAGGTCTCCTATAGACGGTGTGGTTTATCAGATAAGTGCGCATGTAGGTGATAGTGTGGATACATCTACGGAAATAATGAGCGTTGCAGACCCTAAAAGGGTCATGGTGGTTGCTCTACTTCCTGAGAAGGACGCCTTTAAGGTCAAAAGGGGAAACACCGTAGAGTTTAGCATAAGCACCTATCCCGATAGGAACTTTAAGGGTATAGTGAAATACGTAAGCGACGTTGTAGACCCAGAAACCCATGCGGTGAAGGTTTACATAGAGCCCTCAGAAAAAGAGCCTTTCAAGATAAACATGTTTTTTAACATAAAAATTCTCACAGGAGAAAAAGAGTACGCTGTATTACCAAAAAGAGTCCTTTTATACCAAGATGGTAAGTTTTATGTTTACCTTTTAGAAAATGGAAAACTAGAGAAGAAAGAAGTGGTTTTCGTAAAGGAGTTGGAAGATGGTAATGTAGTACTAGAAGGTTTACAGGAGGGGCAGAAGGTACTCTTAAGTCCCATGAGGGAGGTATCACCTTGAGGTCTTGGGTGAACTTTGTTGCAAATAATGCTTTTCTCTTTATACTTATTACACTCGTATTCGTTGGTGCCTTTGCAATCTTTCTGAGAAATCTAAACGTAGAAGCCTTTCCTGACCCTTCACCACCCGTCATAGAGATAGTTACTCTTTATCCCGGTAGGTCTGCGGAGGAAGTAGAAAGACAGATAACCGTGCCTTTGGAAATAGCCCTCGCGGGCATGCGTGGTCTTCATCGTATAAACTCCATATCCCTATACGGTCTTTCGGATATCAAGTGCACTTTCTCTTACGACATACCCTACAGAGAAGCAAGACAAGAAGTTATAAATAGGCTATCTGCAGTTAGCCTTCCTGATGGAGTATCACCTCAAATAATACCCAATCCCATAGGAGAGGTAATGCGATACGCCGTAGTAGGCAACAGAGACCTTATGGAACTGAGGACTCTGCAGGATTGGGTTATATCCAGATACATAAAAACTGCAGAGGGTGTAGAGGATGTAGCAAGTTACGGTGGTTTTATAAAGGCTTACGTAGTGGAGGTAAGGCCTGAAAATCTCATAAAGTATAAAATTTCCTTGTCTGATGTAATTCAAGCCATTTCAAACTCTAACATAAATGCAGGGGGTAGAGCAATAGATTTTGGTTCCCAGTACTTCCTTATAAGGGGAGTAGGTCTAATCAAAAGTATTAAAGACATAGAACAGATAGTAGTTGCTTATCGTAACGGTGTGCCCGTTTTGATAAAGGACCTTGGGGAAGTTAAACTTGGCAACATACCAAGAACGGGTATAGTGGGGCTAAATGAAAAAGACGATATAGTTATGGGTGTGGTTGTATTACGCAGAGATGCCAAAAGCATCCCGTCTATAAGGTCTATACAGGAAAAGATTAAAGAACTAAACTCTTACATTCTTCCGAAGGATGTGAAGGTTGTGCCTTTTTACGAAAGGGGTAAACTCATAGATACCGTTATTCACAAAGTTTCGGAGATAGCCCTTGTAGGTATAATTTTGGTGTTTGTTTCAGTCTTTTTATTCTTAGGCGATCTTAGGATAGCATTATTGGTAGCCCTCGCGGTTCCTATGTCTTTGGTTGTAGCCTTAGGTGTTATGGCAATAAAAGGAGAGTCCGCCAACTTTCTTTCTATAGCAGCTATAGACTTTGGAATAATAGCTGACATACCTTTGCTTTTCATAGAAAACTACCTTAGAAACACAAAGCAGTTTGGGGTCAAGCGTGGAGTAGTCCAATCTTCTCAGGACGTAGGAAAGCTTCTTTTGTTCTCAATAATTTTAATCGGTATATCCTTCATTCCTGTTTTCCTGATGGAAGGAGCGGAAAAGCGTATATTTGCACCTATGGTCAAAACTTACCTTTATGCAATAACCGCTGTAGTAATCCTGACTTTTACCTTTGTGGTGGCTTTCTTGGTTTTGGCGGTTAAGTCTGCCAAAGAAGAAACGCCCGTAGTTAGAATTACAGAGCGTATCTATGACAAAGTGCTCAATAGGCTTCTAAATCTGAGGCTAAAACATATAATCTTAATAATTTCCTCCCTGGTATTGCTTAGCCTTCTTGTCATAAAAAGCTTAGGACTTGAGTTTATTCCCAAGATGGACGAAGGCAACATCTATATGCGTATAATTTTTCCCTATTCCATATCCCTCTCCCAAACTTACGAGAACGCTAAAAAAGTAAGAGACTTTTTGCTGAAATTTCCTGAGATAAAAACCGTAGAGTTTCAAGTGGGAAGACCAGAGGACGGAACAGACCCAACGGGACCTTTCAATTCTGAGTACTTCATAGACCTAAAACCTTACTCCCAATGGAAGAGGTTTAAGTCTAAAGAAGAGTTGGAAGAAGCTATAAGAGAGGGCGTGAAAAGTATGTTTCCTAACGCAGACGTAAACGTCTCTCAGTATATACAGGACAACCTTGAAGAGGTTATAACGGGAGTAAAAGGGGAGAATGCGGTAAAGATTTTTGGCGATGACCTTTATAAACTGGATGCAATAGCAAATCAAGTAAAAGAAAGGATATCTAAGGTAAATGGTGTTGAAGATGTAGGTATCTTTAGAGAAATAGGACAACCCAACTTGGTGATAGAAGCAGACAGAGAAAAACTTGCTACCTATGGTCTTAGCGTAGAACAGCTTATGGATACTGTATCTGCAGCATTAGGCGGAAAAGAAGCCACACAGGTCATAGAGGGAGACAAACGCTTTTCTCTACTTGTGATCCTTCCAGAGGAGCTTAGACAGAATGTGTCAAAAATAAAGGATATTCCCATCTTACTGCCTAATGGTTCTTACGTAAAACTATCTTCCGTTGCAAACATAAGGTTCAGTACAGGTGCTTCCTTTATATACAGAGAAAATTACAAAAGATACATACCCATAAAGTTTAGCGTGGTATCCAAAGACCTTGCAGGGACTGTGCGTCAAGCTCAGGAATCTGTGAAGGATGTTCAGCTACCTGAAGGATACTTTATGGAGTGGAGTGGGCAGTTCAAGAGTTTGGTAGAAGGTTTAAGGCGTTTTGCCTTTTCTGGCACTCTTGCGCTTCTTTCCCTTAGTGTGTTTCTTTACATAATAAATCGTTCTGTGAGAAATACTCTTATCGCCATGTCAGGCATTCTGTTTGCACTTTTTGGAGGTTCAGTAAGCCTTCTGATAGCTGGATCTCCTATGAGTTTTTCGGCCATAGTAGGTTTCGTATCCATACTTGGAATATCCGTATTGAACATATCACTAATGCTGGAGGCTTATAAAAAACATATACTTGATGGACTATCTCCCACAGAATCCGCCAAAAGAAGTGCAAAGGAGAACTTTAGGGCTGTACTTTTAAGCAGTTTTACCGCATCCATGGGACTTTTGCCTACTGCACTTGCAAAGGGTGTAGGAAGTCAGATACAAAAACCTCTCGCAGTGGTGGTGGTGGGTGGTATGCTCATCTCAGGACTACTTATATTATTATTAGTACCACCCATTTTGAGGTATGCACATGTGGAGGAGAGGTAAGGTTTTGGGAATTATTTTTATGGCTCTTTTGCTTACAGCACAAGATGATGAAAACGTACCAAAAAGTATGGAGCCCGACCTAAAGCTCAGTTATAGTCTTGACAAGATAACCAGTTTGAATTTTGGTATAAGAACACCTACGGATTTTGAATACATTACTAATAAAAACAAGTACATAAACCAATACCTTATCTGGCTAAGCATAGGGTTTTGAATATCTCCCTTTCTGCAAATACCTATAGCTGAAGAACACTCCTTCGACCTTTCCATAGCTTCCATTACCTTACCTCCCATACCACTTTCTGTCCTTTTTTCATAAGCTCTTCCACTACCTGCACCGCAGACTCAAAATCAAAGACCTTTCCTCCAAAGCCTTTTGCAAATTTCTCCGCGTCTTCTTTATTGCCAAAGGCTATGGCGGAGGGACTACAGCAGGGCACCGCCGAAGAATCCACCACATACCACGCAGAAAAGCAGTTAATTGGATTGCCCGATATAAAATCTCGGGTCATGCAAGATTGGACCTCATCGCCCTGAAGTTCCTTAAAGAGAAGAAGCCCACAGTGGGCACAGCAGGCGCAAACCGTTTTACTCCTAAGCCTATACACAAACTCCAACCGTTTGTCGGATAGTTTCCCACAGTAAGCGCATACACCTATCTCTTGAACCTGTCTTTCTTCCTCCTTTTTCAAAAGGAGCTCTCCGTGTCTTCTTATGATCTTTCCTTCCCTCTCCAACTCCCTAACATCCCTGTATATGGTCATGAGGGAGACGCCAAAGTGCTCCGCAAGGGTTTTAACATTGTTGTATCCCTTTGCTATCAGTTCAAGTATCTGTTCCTTCCTGTTCATTTGTATTATAAATTTAACATCCTCTGTATAAATCTTTCAACCCCCACGCTCGCCTTTTCCCTTATAACTACGTCCGCTATCTCGGATATGGGAGTGCTCTCTGGGTTTATCTCTACTACCTTGGCACCATGCTGTTTTGCCACAAAGGGAAGAAGTCCCGCCGGATAAACAACTCCCGAGGTGCCCACAACTAAAAACACTTCGCAGGACTTCGCCAAACGCTCCGCTTCTTCCAGAGCATCCATTGGCAAGCTCTCTCCAAACCAAACTACCGCCGGCCTTAAAAGACCATTGCAAAATTTACACTTTGGAGGTATCTCCCTTAAGGGTACCTCGTAATTCTCATATTCCTCTCCACAGCTTGTGCATCGAACCCTCCATATGTTCCCATGAAGCTCTATGACCTTCTTTGTGCCCGCCCTTTGGTGTAAGCCATCCACATTTTGAGTAATTATTACAGCGTTCAGCTGTGCCAAAAGTTTGTGGGCTTTGTTGGGCTGTGCTTTGCTTATAAGCTGTCTTCTCCAATCATACCATTCCCAAACCAGTTTGGGATTTTTTCTAAAAGCCTCCGGCGTTGCCAACTCTTCGGGCTTGAAGTTCTTCCAGAGCCCTTCCTCGCCCCTAAAGGTAGGAATACCGCTTTCCGCAGACACACCAGCTCCCGTTAAAACCACCAAATTCATCATAGATTTAATTTTTAACCATGATTGTCCTTTTTGCACTCTTGCTGAGTGTTCTTTTAGCCTTTGGTAGGGATATAAAGGTAGGATTTACCGCGGTCATTACGAGGGAGGATGTAAAAACTATAAAGGACTTTTTGGACTATCTTTCAAGGAAAACGGGCTTTAGCTTTAGTCCAGTCTTTGCCAGGTCCTACGATGAAATGGATTTTTATCTTTTCAACGGAAAGGTGGATTTGGCTTACATCTGCGGTGCTCCTTATGTGGAAGGTCACAAAAAATACGGTTATTACCTCGTCGCCGTCCCACTTACCTCCGATGGTCCCTACTACTATTCCTATGTTATAACCAAAAAAGACAGACCCTACCGGTCAATCCTTGATTTTAAGGGAAAACCTTACGCCTTTTCAGACCCAAAGTCCAACTCGGGTTCCGTCGCCCCCACTTACTTTCTTCTGAAAAACGGATACTCTCCCACTGAGTTTTTTAAACCCTTGATATACACTTACTCCCATTATGAGTCTATAATGGCGGTCTATAAGGGGTTTGTGGAGGGTGCCAGCGTAGATAGTATAGTCTATGAACATACCAGCCTAGTGGCACCGCACATTACCAACAAGCTTAAAGTTATCCAAAAGTTTGGACCCTTCCCAGCCACACCTATTGTAGCAAGCAAAAGACTGGACCCAAATACAGTGAAAGTGATAAAGAGAGCCCTTTTAGAGATGCATCAGGATGAAGAAGGAAGGAAAATTCTAAAGAACATGGGCATATTGGGCTTTACCTACCTTGAACCAAAACATTACGAAACCATAGCCCAGATGATAAGCTACATAAAGAAAATTAGATGAAGGCTTTTGCTGAAAGGCTCAGAAAAGCCAGCATAGGACTAAAACTTTCCCTTACCTTCGTTTTTGTAATCGCCCTCTGTTCTCTACCTATGTCTTTGCTAACTATAAACTATCTGAGCAACAAACTAAAACAGCATGTGATGAACACCATTGAGGAGTCTGTGCGATCTCAGAAGGATGAGTTCATAGAGCTTATCCTTATGGAAAACTACTGGAGAGCTTTTAACAAAATTGAAGCCCTCTCCCAAATACCAGGCGTAAAGGAAGTGGTCCTTGTGGATGCCAACAACCGCATAATCGCCTCTTCAAAACCAGAGGAGAAGGTAGTGGGAAGATCCTTTTCTAACAACCAAGATTACCTAAAAATCCCCATAGAAAGCTATTCATACACTATAGGCTATCTCTACTATCAGATAAAAAGGGAATACATAGAGGGGATCCTATCTCCCCTTAGGTTTATCACCTTGGCTTTTACTTTCTTCTTTACCCTTGTGGGCGTACTCTTGGGAGTGTTTGTTTCCCTTAGAATAAATGAAAGGCTAAGGCAAGTGAGGGAAATGATAGAGGAGTTTAAAAGGGGAGGTGTGCCTACCAAGAAGGATTTTTGGGAGAGGGATGAGTTAACCGAGTTGGCAGACTTCGTGCATAAAAGCTTGAGCGACCTTAAGGGCATCTTTTCCAACTTGGAGTTTGCAAGAAACTTTTATGAGAGCCTGTTTAACACCCTACAGGAGATCGTTCTAATATTAGACGAAACGGGAAGCATATACTTTTGCAACAAGGCGGTGGAGAACTATGGCTTTTTGGTGGAGAACCTGCTTGGAAGAAAAGTGGGAGTGCTTTTGGAAGGACCGAGGGAAAGAAGAGAGGTAAGGGAGAGCCTAAGGCAGAAGAGAACCTACACGGGTGTAGTAAAGCTCAGAAACAAGAAGGGGGAGGAGAGCTACGCCCTGGCGGTCTTGGTGCCTTGGGTGGATGCTTTTATCTTTACCTTAAAGGATATAACGGAGCTAAAAAGGTCCGAGGAACTGGTAAAGAGGATGGAAGTCTTTTCTCTGCTTGGGGAAATGAGCGCCTACCTTGCCCATGAACTAAAAAATGCCACCCTCCCTCTGAAGCTTTTATCTGAAGTAAGCGAATGGAACGAGGATGACATAAAGGTGGTTAGGGCATCTATAGAAAGGGTTGATAAGATAGTGAGTAGCTTTTTACAGTTTGCCAGACCTGTAGAGGAGGAAAAAAGAGAGTTTAGCTCCTGGCAGTTGGTGGAGGATGTGTTAAAGATCTACGAGCCCGCCATAAAGAAGAAGGGCATAGACTTGGTTTTGGATGTGATGGATTTTAAACTATACACCAATAAAACCGCTTTGGAGATCATACTTAGCAATCTACTCAAAAACGCCATAGAAGCTGTGGATGGAAAAGGTAGGATAGAGATTTCCCTCAGGAAAGAAGGAGAAAAGACAGTTCTTATGGTAAAGGACAACGGGCACGGAATACCCAAAAAACACATAAAGAAAATCTTTGACCCCTTCTTTAGCACGAAGCGAGATAGCACTGGGCTCGGTCTTTCTACGGTAATCAGGTATGTGCAGATGCTTGAGGGGAGGCTTAGTGTTTTCTCAGAAGAGGGCAAAGGTTCTACATTTTTAGTGGAGGTGAAGGCATGAGGATTGTAGTGGTGGATGATGATTTTGGGGTTTTGCATTCTATAAAAAGGGTCCTCAGTTCAAAGGGCTTTGATGTGGTTGCCCTGCAGTCCTCAGAAGGTCTGGAGGAGTATCTACCAGATAGCAACCTACTTTTAATGGATATAAGGTTGGAGGGTGAGAGGGGCACGGAGGTGGTGGAAAAACTGAGGGCAAAGGGTTTTAACATTCCGGTGATCTTTATAACCGCCTATACGGATGCGGACGCGGTGGTAAGCGCCTCAAGGCTTGGTGCGGTGGATGTATTAAAAAAGCCCTTTAGTAGCCAAGAGCTTTTGCAGGCGGTAAAGAATGCCTTGGAGTTTGTTCCAAAGCTTGAGCCCTCTTACAGCAAAGAATTAAAGGTAGTTGGCTCCTCAAGGGCGATGTTTGAGGTATTCAAAAAGGTGGGCTTAGCCTGTCAAAATGAGCTGAATGTTTTGATAACAGGAGAGACTGGGGTAGGAAAGGAAGTTGTTGCCAAGCTCATCCACGAGAACTCCCCGAGGAAAAAGGGACCCTTTGTAATACTGCACTGCCCAGCCATACCCTGGGACCTCTTTGAGGCAGAGCTCTTTGGTTATGTGAAGGGTGCCTTTACGGGCGCATTGGTGGATAAAAAGGGAAAGGCTAAGTTGGCGGAGGGCGGAACGCTTTTTTTGGATGAGATAGGAGACTTGCCCTACAAACTCCAAGCCAAGCTTTTGGCTTTTGTGGAAAGAAAAAGCTTTTTCCCTTTGGGAAGCTCAAGGGAGGAGAAGGCAGATGTAAGGCTCATCTTTGCCACCAACAGAGACCTAAAAAAGATGGTGGAAGAAGGAAAGTTTAGAGAAGACCTCTACTACAGAATAAGCCAGTTGGAAATACACGTGCCACCACTCAGGGAAAGAAAGGAGGACATAAAACCCTTGGTGGAATACTTCATAGCCCTTGCCAACGCTGAGTTGGGAACGAGTGTGGAGGGGGTGGAGGAGCAGGCACTAAGAAAACTCATGGACTATTCCTTTCCGGGGAATGTTAGGGAGCTGAAAAACTTAGTCTATAAAGCAGTGCTTGAAACAAGGTTTGGAAAGATAAAGGACTTTGCCCTTCATGAGGGAAAAAAGCATGCTTCTTTTGAGAAAGCTCTGGAACTTTTGCTTGATGCGGTGCCAGAGGAGGAACTTCCAAACCTCCTTGAGAGGGTGGAGCTATACCTTATAAAAAAGCTCCTTGAAAGATGCTCAGGGAACAAATCCAAAGTGGCGAGCCTTTTGGGAATATCCAGAAACACCCTAGAAAGCAGACTAAGGAACCTTAAATAAAATTTGCTCAATTTTTGAACACCCATTGTCAAAATTTGAGCACTTTCGGGGATGTTCCTTTTTGAAAAGTCTTGATTTTTCAATGCTTTAAATTGGCACGAAGTTTGCGGTATATAAAAAGTGAAACCTGTTAGGAGGTGTGGTGATGTTTATGACAAAAATCTCCAGAAGGACCTTCATAGGGGGGAGCGCGGCGATGGGCGCTCTCTTGACCTCACCAGAGCTGGTGAAGGCTCTTACGAGCCAGCCCTACCCAAGGGTAAAGGTGGCAAACATCAGGAACCTGAAGGTAGGCGAGCCGGTGAGCTTTAACTACCCAGATGAGAACTCTCCCGCAGTGCTCATCAAGCTTGGGGAGAGGGCTTATGGCGGTGTGGGACCGGATGGGGATATAGTGGCGTACTCTTCCCTATGCACCCACATGGGCTGTCCCGTTAGCTATTCCAAAAGGCGGTTTATGTGTGCGTGCCACTACTCTATGTTTGACCCTGCAAAGAACGGACAGACTTATCAAGGGCATGCTTCTGAGTGGCTCCCTCAGATAATCCTACGCTTTGAGCCAAGGACAGGAGACATATACGCGGAGGGAGTGGAAGGGCTAATCTGGGGAAGAGTTAGAAATGTTATGAAAGCTACCAAAAAATAAAGGAGGTGTAAGCCATGGCGTTGTTTGCAAGAAAGGACCGTATACCAATACCACCAAAGGATGCCCAAAAATTTACCACCGTCTGCCAATACTGTAATGTGGGCTGTGGCTACAATGTCTATAGGTGGCCAGTAGGAAAGGAAGGTGGTCTAAAGCCTGAGGAGAACGCCTTAGGCATAGACTTCTCCAAGCAGGGGGTAGCCCTGCAGAGTCAAGCAATAACTGAAACTATGTACAATGTAGTAAAGGGCGAGGACGGCAAGCTTTACAACATACTCATAGTGCCAGCGAAGGATTCGCCCATAAATAGAGGAAACTACTCCATAAGGGGTGGCACCAACGCACAGGCAGTCTATTCACCCACAAAGCCCACCAGAAACAGGCTACACTATCCTATGGTAAGGGTTGGGGATGAGTTTATGCCCGTCAGCTGGGATGAAGCCATAGACCTTATCGCAAGAGTAGTGAAGGGCGTCAAGGATAAATGGGGTCCAGACTCAGTAGCTATGAAAGTATATGACCATGGAGGCTCTGGTGCTGGGTTCGAGGAGAACTGGGCGGTAGGAAAGTTCTTCTTTATAGCGGTGGGTACCAGAATGCTCTCCATGCACAACAGACCCGCCTATAACTCCGAGGTCTGGGGGCAAAGGGAAAGGGGTGTCCATGAGCTTAACTACACCTACGAGGATGCAAGGCTCGCAGACACCATCGTGCTCTGGGGTGCCAACACCTTTGAGACCGCGTCCGTCTTCTATACAGAGCACATGCTACCAAACCTCCAAGGTGCAACCATAGATGAGAAGAAAAAAGAGTATCTGAAGGGAGAGCCCGCAGAACCCGCAAGGATGATCATCGTGGACCCCAGGAGGACCTCCAGCGTGATGGTTGCTGAAGCAGTAGCACCCGATAGGGTCCTCCACCTTAGACCAAACCTTGGGACAGACTATGTGCTTGCCAACGCCATAGCAAGGGCTGTTTGGGAAAAGGGATGGTGGGACAAGGAGTTTGTGGAAAAGAGAACAGACCTGAAGACCTTTGAAGATTACAAGAAGAAATCCCTAATGCTTGATGTCCCTTACGATGAGTTTATGAGTAGAGTGGAAAGACTAACGGGAGTCAAAAGGGCAGACATAGAAAAGGCAGCGGAGTGGATCGCCAAGCCCAAGGCAGGAGGCTTTAGAAGGAGAACTCTTATCATATACGAAAAGGGTGTAATATGGGGCTATAAAAACTATGATGTCATAGCAGCTATCGCACAGCTTGCTGCCCTCACTGGAAACTACGGAAAGCCCGGCACAGGCTGTGGAAGACAGGGCGGACACCAAGAGGGCTATGTTAGACCTCACGACAAGTCCAGGGCAAAGCTCGTGGGCTCCATATACGCAGGAGGACCACCGCCCAACATAGACGAGTATGTAAAGAACGACCCAAGGGCGAAGGTTTATTTCGTGGCTGGAACAGACCCGTATCTATCCACACCCAACTCTCAAGCCTATAAGAAGAGGGTGCAGGAAAGGACGTTTACGCTTACAAAATATCTTTCTGAACAGGCAAAGTTGGCAGGAGAGCCCGCCGGCTCTGAGGAGAGGGCAAAGAGGATCCTTGAAGGTCTTGAAAAGACGGACGGTCTGTTCATGGTGGTTATAAACATGTATGAGATTGAAACTGCAAGGGATGCCCATGTCATACTGCCCGCAGCAGGCTGGGGAGAAAAACCCACCACTTCCATAAACTGTAACAGCAGGCTTCTCAGGATCGCAGACCAATTTATGGCACCCCCTGGAGAAGCTAAGCCCGACTGGTGGATCTGGGGAAGGATTGCTACCAGGATGAAGGAACTATACGAAGCGGAAGGAAACTATGAAGAAGCCAAATACTGCGCGGGTATGGACTGGAAGAGTGCGGAGGAAGTATTCTTGGATGGTGCAAGTGAGTTTCCGGACAACAGGGTTTCGGAGGCAGACGAGGCAATGCTACCCGCAGAGTGCTACAAGGGTGTGACCTACGAGTATCTCAGAAAGGTAGGGCAAAAGGGCATACAGGTTCCCGTCCGCATAGACCCCAAGACGGGAGAGCTTGTGGGCACAAAGAGAAGGTATGTGCATAGGTTTGGCACACCGGATGGTAAGTTCAAGTGGTATGGCACAGACCCATGGGAACCCGACCCCATGAAGTTCTACCCACCCCAGATCACCAAATACTTCCAAAATGGCAATGATAAGAAATTCCCCTTCTGGTTCACCAACGGAAGGTCGCAGATAATTTGGCAGACGGGCTACAACGACAGGCATCTGCCTGAGAAGGTCTATACCATACCCCTACCCTACATAGAGATGAACCCAGAGGATGCCAAAAGGCTTGGAATTAAGAGTGGAGACCTGGTGGAGGTGTATAGCTTAGAGGGCAACGCCATAGCCCTTGTGTATGTAAACGACGCACCCCCTCCAGGAACGATATACGGCATAATGTATCACTGGAAAGGTTCCCTCAATCACCTTACCACCGATTACACAGACCCTAAAACCACCATACCTTGGTATAAGGCTTCAAGGGTGGCAGTAAGGAAGCTAAAGGGCAACCTGGAGGATGTGCTCAAGAACACCTCCTTACTGCCCATAAACGACTTTACTACCTAAAACCAACGGGGGCTTGTGCCCCCTTTCTTGTTAAAACTGCAAAGCGTCCTACTTTAAGAGTTTTTCTACATACACATGCAGTTCGTCCAAAGGCACTGTGCTAACCTTTTCGCCCTCAAAGAACACATTCACCGCCAACTTTACCTCTCCGTTTATCTTTACCTTAGTGCCTACAAAGCCTATGTCTCCCGCACCGTGCTGTCCGCAACCCTTGGCGCAACCAGACCAGTGCATTCTTATGGGTTTCTCTCCTGTTAATCTCTCTGAGAGGTAGTTGGCAAGCTTAAGCACTCTTCAGCTTAACAATTTAACACCCATCTGGTGCAAAGGTGGTAGCTGGGCTTTTTTACTTTGGAGATATTTTAGTTTCCCATTGTCAAATTTTATTAGCCGGATTATATTTAATCCAGAAGGAGGAGTAAACATGGAAGACCTGAAGAGGTCTGCAGAAGAACTATTTCAGAAGGCTTATATGCTTCATATGACTGGCGAGCTTGATAAGGCAATAGAACTTTACGAAAAGGCTGTGGAGATTTACCCAACTGCCCAGGCATACACCTTTATGGGTTGGGCATACAGCATGAAGGGAGATTACGAAACTGCCATAGAACTGTGCTTGAAGGCTATAGAACTGGACCCAGATTTTGGCAATCCCTACAACGATATAGGTTCATACCTCATTGCCTTGGGAAGGTATGACGAAGCTATTCCTTGGTTGAAAAAGGCTATAACCGCCAAAAATTACGAACCAAGGCACTATCCACACATAAACCTTGCCCGTGTCTATCTGGCAAAGGGTATGTTCAA
>OFEJ01000052.1_pt1 | contig 34552 bp, 25 predicted proteins | sample 1521051 | NCBI WGS metagenome assembly OFEJ01 (sample SAMN06268701, study PRJEB24108) | sediment metagenome | isolation source: Joseph's Coat, Yellowstone National Park, Wyoming, USA | place: USA:Joseph's Coat, Yellowstone National Park, Wyoming, USA | reverse complement strand
CCGCAGTTCCGGCAGTAGGCGATCCGCGCCCTCCTCGTGTAAATCATTTCAAGCTCAGCTCCGCAGTAGGGGCACTTAAATCATTTCAAGCTCAGCTCCGCAGTAGGGGCACTTCGTCGAAGGATAGCACTCGAAGTCGATGTAGACACCGAACCAGTTCGCTAGATTTTTAGCAATCTTCCCTAAAGAAATCAATGTTTTCTGCAAATAAGATTCCTTGGTGGATTCTGGATCTGGTATATCGAAGTTCATCATCAGGCTCCTGCCATTAGCTCTCTGGAAAGCTTTCTTGAAAATCCGAGCGGCAGCAGCCTTCACCCAGCCTTTTGCCCTGAACCGTGTCGAGAGCCGAGCGAGCGCGAGGTTGATGCCGCGTTTGTGGCCGTAGGCCGCTGCAGCTTGCCTCTTCGCGGCAGCTTTCAGCCGCCTACCCCTGTTCGGCGGCCGCAGCTTCGGCGTCTCCAGCACCTTCGTTTCTGTCCCATCGGAAACCGCGTAGACGCAAGCGATCCCGTAATCCGAGTTCGCGTCCACGTAGCACAACAATGCACTCCTGGGATCCGGCATCACCGGCTTCTGCCGCTCCACTCTCAGCACGATCTGAACCTTAAGGTACTCCGGCCTATCCTCGCGCCACTGAATACGCACGATCTTCGTAACCTTCAGCGGCGCAACCTCAGCCTCCTTCTCCTGAAGCCACTTCAGAGCACGCTCCGGCAAGGGAAGCTCCAGCCTCTCACCGTTGCCGAGCCTGACGACAAGCTTGCCGCCCTCGATGTATGCACTGTTGTTCGGGTGCAGAGCATCGGCGAGCGGCAGCTGCAATATCACCTTCCTCGGCCGCCTCATCTTTTCAACCTCGCTGAACTGGTAAACCCGCGACTCCTCGTCGAAAGCCTTCCTGTAGTAGCTCGGCAGCAGCTGGCGAGCTCGCTCAAGCGCCAGCTCAACACCCTCATCGAGCTTCAAACGCTTCGACCAGAAGTACAGCGCCGCGACGGCGCGGTAAACCCTAAACAGCTCTTTAAGCCGCTGGAAGGCGCCGGCTGGGAGCTCGCCAACGCGGTACAGTAGAGTCAAGACCCGGAAGCCCTCCACCACACCCTCCCTCTTCCTCCTTTTCTTGCCCCCCATAGCCCGCCCCTCGCGCGCTAGCGGGCGGGGGATCTCGAGCTCAAGAGCCCGGGGCTCCGACCCCCTCATTGCGTGCTCCCTTACCGCGTTTTCCGCGCGGCTCACGGGCTCAGGGCGAACCGGGGGCTTTATAAATTCGATGTTGAGAAGCCCGAAAGTGATTTTTTCTAAACGGAAAGTTAAAGAAAAGAATAGAGAATACGCAGCGGTGCTATAGAGGATGTGCCGGGGGAGTTGGCGGGCTGAAGGCTTCAGCGCGCGCACCAGCTGGTCGAAAGCGGGAAGGGAGAAGAGGAAGTGCTCGCCGAGATCGCCGTGCTGCTCTCTCAGCGAGGGAGCTGAGCGCGACAGAAAGTAAAAAGAGGTAAGGTTGGTTTAGCGCGTTAGCCTCCGGGCGTACCGTGCCAGGGGCTGTCCCTCCAAACGGCTTCCCAGAACTCCTCCTCCGAGAGCGTTTCCGCTTTCGCGATCTTATCCTTGATGTCTGTGAGCACGCGGTGGTGCTTAACCTCGTCCTCGTAGATCGCCGCGAGCAGCAGTCGCATCCTGGGGTCCGCGACCTCCTCGAGCAGCTTCCTCGTCTCCTCGATCATCCGCCTCTCAGTCTCTATGTGCCGGTCGATGACCTGGGCCACGAGCTTCAGGTCCTCGCGCACGAGGCCCGGCTGGTGCCAGCCGACCACGATCTTCAGCATCGCCTCGTAGAGGCCGGCGTGCTTCTCCGAGTCGCTGGCGATCGCCTCGATCACGGCGCCGATCACCGTGGCGTACTTCACCGACTCGGCGAGCCCCCTCAGCTCCTCCGCGTACTTGCGCTCCGCCTCGGCCAGCCTCCGCAGAGCCTGGGCTACGGCCTCCACGCCCCTCACCTCTGCTTGAGCACGGCGACGCCGCGCTCGTACCTGACCCTCACGGCTACCGTCTCCCAGGCCCTGAACGCGTGGTAGCCGTCCTCGGGGCCCAGGTAAGCCACCTCCGTGTCGGCGCCGAGCACGAGGTCGAGGACCCTGGGGGTGGCTGAGACGACGAGGACGGTGTCGTCGGGCAGCGAGGGGGTCGCGACCACCTCGGCCAGCGCCTTGACCCTAGTCAGCTCCATGACTCCGGTCCTCTCGTGCACCGCGAGCAGCTTCGCGTACCTGCCGGGGCTGACGAAGGCGACGAAGGGTGGGGTCGCCTGGGCTTTGACCAGCTCGGCGACAGCGGCGGCGATCTCGCTCAAAGCGGCCCCGGGCTCGTCCCAGCTCGTGGCCGGGAGCCTAACGGCCTCCTTCAGGTTCGCGAGCGCCTCCAGCACCACCCTGTCCTCGCTGGAGCCGAGCTCCACCGCGGCCCTAAGCGCGTCCGCGAGCTCCAGCGGCTGCTTCGCCGCTCTCGCGTAGTCGATAGCCCGCTGGCTCAAGCGGAACTTGACCGCCAGCTCCTTCAGCGGTAGAACCTCGCCCTGACCTCCCGGCTTCTCGAGGGGAACCGCGTAAGCGCCCCTGCCGACCCGGGTGACCGGGAGGTGGCGCCTGAACACCCTAGCGGAGTCGGCGGCGGACCTGAACTGGCTCAGAAGGTAGCTCCACTCTTCGGCCGTCAACGGCTCGGCTTGGGCCTCGGCTTGAGGCGGGTCGGGGACCGCGACGCCGGTGAGCTCCGCCACCTCCCTCGCTCCAGCCTTCAGCTCCTCAACCTGCTCGGGGTCAAGGCTTTTCAGCACCGCGAGGAACTCGCCGATGTGGGTCTTCTCCTCGCGCGCGATGTCCTCGAACACCCTCCTCACCCGCTCGTCCTCGATCGCCCGGGCAAGCTGGAGGTAGAGGCTCACGGCGTCGAGCTCCGCGATTATGGAAAGCCTCAGCGCGTCGGCGACTTCCTCCCTAGACAGCTTCCTGCCCGGAGGGAGATCCAGCGGGTGCTTAGACAGCACGCCTCGTCCCCGGTGAGCGGTAGGGAGGTCGGTTAATATGATTTTCTACGAGCACTTTCCCCTAGCGCGAAAGCTTTCAAGGGGTTGGCACTTGAAATATATGCAAGAATTTTAGAGTATTAATGCCTCCGGTATACCCTAGCGCGCTAGCGGAAAAATTTTTAGCGAACGGTGCGAGCTTTCTGTGCCGCCGAATGCTCCCCGTCGTCATCGTCGCGGGCGGGGTTGCGAGCAGGCTGAGACCCTACTCGGAAGAGCTGCCGAAAAGCCTCATGGAGCTGGAGCCTGGTCTCACGATTGCCGACTTCATACTAGAGAGGTTCAGGAGAGCTGGGCTCTCGCCGGTCTACCTAGTTACGAGGAAGGAGTTCGTCGAAGCGTTCCGCTCCAAGCTCGGCTCCTCCGTGGCGATCTTAACTGTGGATAGAGAAGAGTTTGGCAACCTGTACAGCGTGTACACGGCCCTCAAGCACGTGAAACCCCCGTTCCTCGTCGCGATGTCCGACCACGTTTTCGAGTACGAGATGCTGAAGCGCGTCCTCTCCCACCGCTCGAGCAAGGCTTTCACCGTGTGCCTCGACAGGAAACCCTCCCGCGCGGAGACCCAGGAGGGATTGAAGGTGAAGCTCGCCGAGGGTGTCGTGGTCGCGGTCGGGAAGAACCTGGAATCGAGGTACGGTATCGACACGGGCTTGATTCTCGTTAGGGAGAAGGCTTACGCTTACGTTGAAAGGGTGATTTCGGAGAAGGGGCCCACTGCGTCGATCGGCGATGCGCTCGACCTAGCGGCTAAGGACGGTGAAGTGGATTACGTAGACGTAACGGGCCTCCTGTGGAAGGACGTGGACACTGTTGAAGACCTAGCGAAAGCTAGGGCGCTTTTCAAGAAGATCCTAATCAGGGATTACGGGAAGAGGTGCTCGGGGCCGCTGACGCTAGCGCTCATCCGACCTGCGACGCTAAGGCTCTCTTCTCTCGAACCCCCCAACGCTCGGGCTAGAGCGGCGCTCCTAGCAGCGGCGCTTCTTCTCGCGCTCGGAGCGCTAGCGCTGATCGCCGCCCCACACCTGCAACCGCTTCTAGCTTTCGCGCTCTTATACGCGGTTGCTTTCCTCGGGGACCTAGCCGACCTCGCCGCCGTTTTAGCGCGGAGGGGGGAGGGCTTGGTGAGGGTCGTCGCGCTCACCGAGCTGGTCGCGGAGGTGGGCATCCTCTCGCTAATCGCGACCGCGCTAGGCGAGCGAGTCCCTCACGCGCTTACCGCGCTCGCGGCGGCCAGCTCGGCGGTACCAATCTTCCTTGGGCGCGGAGGGGGTAGACCGGGCAGGTCGGCGTGGGTTGCGGACCCCCTCCTGAAGTACGCCGCGACGGCTGCGATCGCGTTTGCGGGCTTCAGGCCGGCCGCCCTAGCTTACTGGATTTGCAGCAACCTAGCTGCCGCGTGGCCCGGGGAGGTGCTGGCTGCACCGCCTAAGCCTGCTGGTGAAGCGTTTCCCAAGCTCGGAGCGGAGGTGAAGCGCGCGGAGCGTAAACTGAGGGCGGCCGCAGCGAGCGGTTTCAAGCTGGCACTAGCCCTCCTGGTGCTCTCCTACGCGCAGAGCTACCTCGGCGACGTGGTCCTCCTCAACCTCGAGTGGTTGGAGCTGAAGGTGGGGGACGTGGTGCCGCTTTTAGCGCTCGTGGTCACCGTGTACTACGGGTACAGGGTCCTGATCGGGGCGAAGGTTCTCGTGGACGCGCTGGCTGTGAAGGTGGTGAGGGCTCTCGGGGTGACGGAGAGCGTAGCCAGGCACATAGGCTTGGACGCGCTGTACCTCCTTGCAGCCTGGCTGGCGCTGGCCTTCGTACCGAAAGCCCTGCAGCCCGTGCCGGTGTTCGGGAGCGTCCTGTCGCGCGCGGCCGCTCTAGCGCTGCTAACGATAGTCGTCGTGCTCCTTTACGACCTCGTCAAGGTGGTTTACGCGACGTTCGAGGACGCCTTCAAGCGCGCGTTGAAGAGCGTGACTGAGGCGGTGGGCGAAGGTGAGGCGTAAGGCCGTCCTCCGCTTCCGAGGCTTCTTTAACGGGCGGGGAGGGCCGACGCCGGTGGCCCTCCTCGAGCACTTCGGGACGCCGGTGGTGGTTCGGTGGATCTCGGCTCTGAAGAGCTTGGGTTTCACGAGCTTCGTCGTTGCCGCTGAGCGCGGAGTTTTGGACGCTGTGGAGGCTTTGCTGCGAGGGGTATCCCTGCGTGTAGAGGTGGAGTACCTCGCACCGGGTGCGCCGCTACCAGCCGACGCGGAGCTTCTCGTCGAAGCCGACTTCCTGGTGGAGCCGGGCGCCCTGAGGCGGTTCGTCGAAGGGGATTACGCGAGGGGGGTGCACGCGAGAAAGCCTGTGCTGGAAAAGCCCGCTCGCGGCGCCGGCCGTTCGGTGGAGCTCGACGAGCTGGCGGAGCCCCGCCACAGACCGGCGTGCGTCTACGCCGGCGATCTCGAAGCCGCTAGGCGCGCGCTGGTGCGCTGGGCTCAGAAGGGCGTCCACTTCACTTCGGTCCTCAACGCGCCCCTTGAGAACGCGTTGGTCAGGCTCCTCGGCGACTGCAGAGCTGTTACGCCGAACTGCGCGACCCTCGCGGTTAACGCTCTCTCGTTGCTTGCCGCGCTGCTCTTCGCCCAGGGGTGGTTTCTGCCCGCGGCCGTTCTCTCGTACTTCCTCGGGATCCTCGACGGCGTCGATGGCAAGCTGGCGCGAGTGCGGGGGATCCTCACGAAGTTCGGGCACCTCGAGCACTCCCTCGACGCGCTCTACGAGCAGGCGCTCTACGCGTCCTTCGCGCTCGGCCTCGCCCTCCACGGCTACGGCCTCCTCGCCGCCGCGCTGGGGATGGCTCTCCTCGTCGTGGACTGCTTCGTAAGGCACGTCTACAACCAGTTCGCGCTCACCGCCGGTAAACCGCTGAAGCACTACACTCCCTTCGACAGGGCCTTCGCCTTTGTCGACGGGAGGAGGAACGTCTACCTGATCTACGCCATCGCCTTCTCAGCCGCGGGGCACCCCCTGCTGGCGCTCCTCGCCGCCCTCACCCACGCGTCGTTGACCGCTGCCGTGTACTTCGTAAGAGCCGCCTGCCACCTGAGGGAGCTGGACGAAAGAGAGGGCACCGCGCAGCTAATGCGCCTCTCATTTTACTCCCGTAAACGCTCAGCGCGGGAAGCTTAACACCAGTGCTGCTTGACCCCGCGGGAATTGCGAATCGCGTGGAAAAGACGCGAGTGAGTGCCTTTGCTCGGCTTGTGCGTCCGGCTTCGCGCTGCGCCGGTGCTGCTGAAAGCTTAAAAAGACCCCGCAACGTTGACCGCGGAGCGGGTGGAATGGGGAGGTTTGGCAGGCTCGTCAGCAGGAGCGTGCTTCTGAAGCGAGCTAGGAAGCGGTTCGGCAGGCTTGTCAGGGTGGGGTCCGATGGGGGTTTACGTGCTGCTGAGCATAAAGAGGGGGGAGCGCGCGGCGAAGACGAGCGCGCTGGTTAACAGCGGGTACGAGGCTGACGAGCCGGAGCTGCACATCCCCCTCGCGCTAACGAGGAAGCTATCGTTCAGCCTGGAGGCGCTAAAGGGCGAGAGGTACAGGGTCGTAGGAGCCGATACCATGGCGTACGTGCTGGGGCAAGCGGAAGTCAAGCTGTTGCTCGAGGATCGCGAAACCCCATGGTTGACTGCTCGGGCGGTGAGCGTGCCCGGAGAGCACGAGGTGCTGATTAGCGATGCGCTCGCTGAGGCCTTGGGGATCGAGATCGTCGCGCCCCGCTCCGGCTTTTGGAGGTTGAGCGGCGATCCCACCCTCAGGAGGAGCGCGCCGCCGGAGTACTGGCCTGATTAGCTTCCGGCAAAGCTGCTCGAGTAGAGCTTAAATACACGAGGTTGAAACTCGCGCTGTGGGCGAGTCCGAGCGAATCGTGCTTTTCGTCTGCACGGAGAACAGGTTCCGGAGCCAGATGGCGGAAGCCTACTTCAACGCGATGGCCCCTCCCGGGTGGCGGGCCGTTAGCGCCGGCAGCAAGCCGGCGGAGGAGGTTCACCCCAACGCGGTCAAGCTGATGCTGGAGGAGGGCATCGACATCTCGGGGAAGAAGCCGAAGCCGCTCACCCCGGAGCTGCATAGGATCGCCGAGATCGGCGTAGTCGTGTGCGGGGAGTCGGAGTCGGGCACGTGCCCTACGGTGTACACGAGGTACGTGGAGCACTGGGAGATCCCCGACCCCGCCCGCATGAGCCTCGAGGAAGCTCGGAAGGTTAGAGACGAGATAAAGCGGAGGGTCATCGATCTCATCGAGAGGATCAAGAGGGGGGAGGTGCCGCCGGCTCGAAGGCAGCGCTTGAGCCTCAAGCTGAGCTAGAGAGCTCACAGCTTGGTCATCAGCGGCCTTTCCCGCTCAAAGTCGCGCTGAACGTCGGAGAGGGAGAAGAGCAGGACGCCCTCCTCCGGTTCGAACGCGAAGCCGGACCTGCTGTAGAGCACGTACACCTCCCTCCTCTCCCCCCTCCTCCACGGGAACTCCTCCGCCTTCCTCTCCAGCTTCCGGAGCACCTCCTTCCTGACCGGCTGCCCGGTCCACTTCACCTCGATGAAGTGCGCGGCGCCCCGCCGCTCGTCGATCGCGACCAGATCGATCTCGACGTCGCCCGACCACCAGCGGCCTATCCTCGTGAAGCTCACGCGCCCGCTCTTCGCCAGCAGCGCGAAGTGCTGGCGCGCCACCTCCTCGAACGCCTCCGAGGCCTGCCGATCCAGGGCCTCCGGGAGCCGCGAGGCAACCTCCCGGTGGAGGCCCAGCTCGAGGAGGACCCTGTTCGGGTAAACGAACCTGAACCAGAAGCTCGTGAAGCGGTCCCTCACGTAGTACCTGGCCCTCCCCCTCGATCCCTCGCTCAGCAGGGGGTACCTGCGCTCCACGAGCTCCAAGTCCTCCTCCAGCACCCTCAGGTACTTGGGCAGCTCCGTCACCTTCACTCCGGATTTGTCGGCGATTTCGCTGAACTGGGTTGCGCCGCCCGCTATCGCGCGCAGGATCTCGGCGTACCTCGAAGGGTTCCTGAGCTCGAGCTTAAGCAGGATCACGGGCTCCTCGCGCAGCGGCGCCCCCGGCTCCAGAGCGAGCTTCGCCACGTTCTCCTCCAACGTCAGCCGCGGGTTGAGGAGTGCCAGGTAGCCGGGAACCCCTCCGAAGACCCCGTACGCCCTCACCCTATCCTCCTCCGGGTAACCGGGCAGGAAGGCTCGGACGGCCCTGTAGCCGAGCTCGCCGACCTTCAGCACCCTCGTAACCCTACCGAAAAGCGGCGAAGCGTGCGATAGGCCCACCCTCTCCGCCACGCCGACCGCGGAGCCCGAGAGCACGAGCAGGATCCCGCCCCTCGACAACCTCTGATCCCACGCGTGCTGGAGCTCCGTCAAACCCCCGGCCTTCAGCAGGCGCTGGAACTCGTCCACAACGACCACGCGCGCTCCCGCAGCCGCGAGGAGCTCGAAGAGGTCCCTGAAGCTGCTCACGCGCGGCGCGTAAGGCAGCCGCAGCTGCGCCAGCAGCTGCTCCACCAAATCCCTCAAGGCGAGCTCCCGCTCCTCGTGGTTGACGCAGAGGTACACCCCTCCCCTCTCCCTGATGAAGCGCGCGATGAGGTACGTTTTCCCTATCCGCCTCCTCCCGTAGATCAAGACCATCTGGGACCTCCCACTGCTGTAGGCTTCCTCGAGGACCCTGAGCTCCTCCTCCCTGTCGACGAATAGCATGCTCCGAAGTATAATACTCTAAAGTATAAAACTTTGCCTCCTGAAGCTTACCGGCGGGCGGCCGCGCGGCAGCAACATTATTATAGCGGGAGCGGGGTGGGGGCTCGATAAGCATGCCGAAGGTGAGGGTCGATAAAACGCTGTGCATCGGCTGCGGAGCCTGCTGGGCTCTAGCTCCTCAGGTCTTCGAGGAGGACCCGAACACCTTCAAGAGCAGGGTCAAGGAGCCGTACAGGAAGGTGGACACGGAGAGCGAGTCGATCGGCGAGATACCGGACAACCTTGCGAACGACGCGAAAACCGCGGCCGAGGGCTGCCCGACGGGGGCCATCACGGTTGAGTAGCGGGGGAGGCGGGCTCCAAAGCGGTTTTTCTCTCGCGTTCTGCGAGGAGCCGTTGACCTTCCTCGAGAGGCTGCAGCCCCAGCTGAGGGTCGTTAAGAGGAGGGGGCGCTTCCGGGAGGAGGCGAACTACGAGCTCTACCTGGGCCCGGGGGCTGGCGCCCGGCTCCTCGTCGTGAAGTGCTTCGCGGGGCGGCCGCCCTACTACGCCAGGTGGGTTGAGGTGTTCGCGGTCCTGCCGGAGGTCGAGGTGGGAGGGCGCAGGACCCCCTTCGCCGGCTCGGAGCTCGAGGCGCTCCTGCTCGGGCTTCTGGCGGGGAGGCTGAGGGGTGGGGAGTCGCTCTTCATCGAGTACACGTACGACGCGGAGACCTCGAAGCTCCTGAGGCTCGGCGCTCCGCCCGCTGCCACGAGGCTGGGCTTCCTCCTCTTCCAGCTCGGCTTCACGTGGTTCAAGGATTGGTACTTCCCCGAGGGCTTCATGGAGGGCGGCCCGAAGCTCCAGTGCGAGAAGCCCGCGAGCGAGGAGGCAAGGCTGAGGCACCTTTCGAGGTTGAGGGAGGAGGTGGCCGCCTTCGTCCCCGAGCTGGTCCGCTTGAGCGGCGACGCGAAGCTGGGCGCGGAAGCCGCCAAAGCGCTGGACCGCGCAGCCGCGATCCTCCGAGCCCTACCGGGCACCAGCTCCAGAGAGGTTTCCTAGGCGGCGAGCTGAGGGTCCACCCTACTGCCCGCGCGCGCTAGAAGCGGGATGGGGAGAAGCCACCCAGCTAAGGCTCAGCGACCTGGACGATCCTGCCGCCGCTGACGCACAGCTTCACGCGGTCCCCGCTCCTCACCGTGAGAAGCTTCGCGAAGGCTTCGAAGCCGATATCCGGGGTCGCGTAGAGCAGCTTTCCGTCAACTTCGAGGACGAGGTAGGTATCGCCCTTGTAGACGAACTGCAGGGTGCGCGTCACGTTGCCCGAGATTACTTCGCAGAGCTGCCGGCCCGCTTGCGCGGCGCCGGGGGCGATCGCCGCGGTTAAGAAGTCTGCGTAAGAGCCGTAGCTCGGGGAGTACTGGTGGATGCTCATTTCAGAGGGGTTCGTGGCGTTCACCACCGCGAGGCCCCACAGGGAGACCACGTTCGTCCGGGCGTAGATCGGCACAACCCAGAGGTAGCCGTTCGAGTAAATCAGCTGGGCGTACTTGGAGTAGAGGTACCCGCCGCTTATCGCCGGCAGCTTAGCCTGCACCAGGGACTGTACGTAGAAGGGGCTGTAGATCCCGAGCCCCTTGACGTCGTAGTAGTAGACGCCGGTGTTGTTCGCCACGATGATCGAGACTACGCTGTTGGGGTTGTTGGGGCTGACGCCGAAGTAAACCCTGACCGTACCCCCCGATCTCCCGGGCAAGAGGAGCGTCATGTTGAGCAGGTCCTGGCTGTAGGGGCTCGCGGGGATCCAGAGGAAGCCCCTCGGGAACGGCGTGAAGCTGACGGGGGAGAGGCCCGACAGGTAGTACAGCCACTCCTTCACGTACCAGTCCAGGTACTCCCAGTCGTAGTTCTCCGGCATAGACGCGTCCCCGCTGAACTGCCTGGAGACCCTCACGTTCCCGCTCTCGTCGTAGACGTAGACCTCGCCGGGGCACTCAACGAGCCCCAAGTGCGCTAGGGCGTTCGCGCAAGCAGCGAAGTAGGGCTTGCCGCCGTGGAGGAAGGGGTAGGCGTTCCCCACGGGCTGCGCCGTCGCGAGAAGGGTTCTCATCTCGATGTTGTTCGTAAGCCAGAGGCCGGAGCCCACGGGCATGCGCACGGGGATCACTCTCGCTTCTCCCGTCTGGACGTGGACTAGGATCAGCTTGCTCACGTAGTTCTCCGCAATCGTGTTGAGGGGGGTGACGGCGAAGATCCAGTAGGGAGCCTCCTCGATGACCACCTCCTCCCACTCCGCCACCCTTTCGTTCGGCGATAGCTGCGCGTGCGCGATCGCGTCCGCCATTGCGTGACCGACGAGCACAACCGAGCTGGGGTTACTGAAGAGGCTCTTCAACTCCTCGGGGGACCCGACCCTAACTATATTGCAAGAGGTCACGGTGAAGTAGCCCTTCAGCGCCGCAAGGAGGAGCGGCACAGCCACGAGGAGGGCTAAGAAGAGCAGCAGGCGCTTAGGGCTCCCGAGCGAGAGCAGGAGGAGGAAGCCGAAGAGCGAGATCCAGGAAAGGTAGAGGGGCGGCACCGTCGCGAAGAGAAAGAGGAGGACGAGAACGGCCGCTAAGGCGAGAACCGCGAGGAAGACTTTCACGCCGAATTTTCCCTGCCCCGGGTACTTCAGCCCGGCGCCTACAGCGAGGAGCAGGAGAGGAACCAGCGAGAGCCAGGTGGAAGAGAGCATCGTGGCAAGGGAGAGCGCGATCCCCAGCAGGAGCGCGATACTCCTCAGGAGGCCTCCTCCGCCTCCCGTCTCTCTCCCAGCATTCCGCTGGCGCGCAACGCCTCTCGGGAAGCTCGGGCTGCGCGCAGCCATACCTCCGGCAGCGGGAAGCTGGTGTCTACTTAAGCTTGGCGCGTGGCAGCAAGCGCGCGTTTTTAAGTGGGGTTCCTCGGGCGCCGCGTGGACGCGAGGGGGATCGCGGTAGCGGCTCTGGTGGCGGCGATGTACGCTGCGCTCGTGGCAGCTCTCCCCATGATCTCGTTCCTCCTGTGGCAGGTGAGGCTGGCCGACGCGCTCCTCATGCTGAGCACGGTGCTCGGGTGGCCCGCGGTCGTCGGCGTCACTCTCGGCTGCTTCCTGGGGAACCTGATGGCGGCGCCTTGGGGCTCGGCGCTGCTCGCCGCGATCGACGCGGTGCTGGGGAGCGCGGCCAACTTCCTCGCCAGCTACCTCGCCTACAGGATCGCCTACCGGAAAGGGTTGAGGAGCAAGATCCTCGCCGCGGGCTGCGAGATCGCCGTGGTCTCGATCATCGTGGGGTCGTACCTGAAGTTCCTGCTGGAGTGGGCGTTCGGCGCCGAAGTACCGCTCTGGCTGAGCATAGCCGGCGTAGTGCCGGGGTCCCTGCTGGCGATAGGTGTCCTGGGGACCTCCCTGGCGGTGGCGCTCGAAAGGTTCTTTAAGGGGGCGCCCCCTAAGTAAGGTTTATAAGGGATGCTGCGCAGAGCGCACCATGCAGAACTTCAGGCTCGCCAACCCGGAGGCGCTCGTGGACATTTACAGAAGGGTGGCGCAGGAGGCAGCTCCCGCTAAGAACGTGTCGAGGGGCGGCGCCGACCTGCGCAAGCTGGACGAGGCTGGCTCGAACCTCGAGCTCGTGATCACCTACGTGTACAAGCCGGGCAGGTTCGCCAAGGAGAAGACCGTTGTCGCCGTCGTGCCGGTGAAGCGGGCCGAGAACGGCGTCTTCGTGGGGGAGGTGGGCGCCACCGTGATCCGCGTGCTGAGCATGAAGAAGGGCAACCTCGAGGAGGAGTGGAGCGGCAGCTTAGAGGAGGCGAAAGCCCAGCTTCCCGAAGTCGTAGGCGCGTTCGAAGCCGATATGGAAGCCCTCACCAAAACTCTCTCCAAAAGATCTTAAGTGCCACAATTAAATTTCAGAATATTAAACGAGCAGTAGCGCTTGAGACTACTAGGCGACCGCTTCGGCTGATTTTAGTGTGCGAACCTAACAAAACCTTATTATACGACCGCGGCATACCGCGCTGCGTATGAAGTACGACGTGGTCGTCGTGGGCGGAGGCGCTGGCGGTTTGGCTGTCGCGCTGGCCTTGAGGAGCCTGCGGCCCGACCTCCGCGTCCTCATCGTGCGCAGGACGAGGCTGCAGCCGATACCCTGCTCGGTGCCCTACATCACCGAAACCGTGGGCTCGGTCGACGGCTGCCTCATACCCGACGCGATGGTGAAGAGCGCGGGGGTCGACCTGGTCGTCGACGAGGTTGTGGAGATCGATAGGGCGAGGAAGCTGGTGAAGACGGCGGGCGGCAGGGAGTTCGAGTACGGGAAGCTCGTGCTCGCGACCGGCGCGGGGCCCGTGAAGCTGAACATTCCCGGCATCGACCTTGAGGGCGTGGTGCTCGTCTACAAGGAGTACGAGCAGCTCGCGAAAGCCTACGAGGTGCTCCGGAACGCGAAGCGCGTCGTGATCGTGGGAGGGGGCTTCGTGGGCCTCGAGTTCGCGGACGACCTCGCTAAAGGCAGGGAGATCCACGTTGTCGAGGTTTTGGATGAGGTTCTGGCTTTGGCTTTCGATAGGGAGTTCGGCGAGATCGCTAGGAGGAGGCTGGAGGAGAGGGGCGTCAAGTTCCACTTGAAAGCGAGCGTGAAGGAGATCCGCGGTAAAGGTAGGGTGGAGGAGGTGGTCCTCTCGACGGGCGAGGTTGTACCGGCTGAAGCGGTCCTCATCTCGGTGGGCGTCCGGCCGAACTCGGAGCTGGCCGCGAAAGCCGGTTTAGCCTTGGACGAGTCCGGGCACGTGGTGGTCGACGCGTACATGAGGACGAGCGACCCCGACATCTACGCTGTCGGCGACGTGGCGCAAAAGAGGGACTACTTCACCGGCAAGCCGGCGAGAGCCTACTTCTCCAGCATCGCCATCGCCGAAGGGAGGATCGCGGCGATGCACATCGCCGGCGTAACACCCGGCAAAGGGTTCGAGGGAGCGCTACCGGCGTTCTCGACCGTCATCGGGGGTCTCGCGCTCGCTGCCGCTGGGCTGACGGAGGCGGCGGCTAAGAAGCTCGGCCTGGAGGTGCTGCCGGTGAAGGTCGAGGCCGTCAACCGGCACCCGGCGAACCTCCCCGGCGCCGCGAAGATCACTCTGAAGGCGGTGTTCGCGAAAGGGGACCTCAGGCTCGTGGGCGTCCAGATGGCCGGCCCCGAGGCGGTGGGCGAAGCGATCAACTACGCTGCCGCAGCTATACAGCAGCACCTCACAGCTTACGACATCGTGAAAATGAACTACGCCACGCAGCCGCTCCTCACAGCCTCTCCGCTTACGTACCCGCTTCAGCTCGCAGCGCTCCAAGCAATAGCGGCAGCTTCCAAACAGCGTTAGCGGTTCACGAACTCCTTTTCCAGTCTTTTTTATAATCGTTATCTCAAACACCCTTCGCTGCAGCTCGCTGCGCGCGAGCGTTAAATAGCACCTTTTGGAGGGAGATGCGAATGCGAGGGTTTCACGTTTACCTGGCGATTGGCGTCGTCGCCTTACTGCTGGTAGCGGTTGCGGTTTACTACGCGCAGCAGAAGGTTGGTCTGGTCGCGGTCATAAGGATCAAAGGCTACGTTCTTACCAGCGATGCAGCAGACTACTACCGCTCCCTGATCAAGAGCGCCTCGGAGAACGGTAGAGTGAAGGCCGTGGTTGTGGTGGTCGACTCCTTTGGGGGATACTCGAACTACGTGGAGCAGCTGTACCTCTCGCTCAAGCACCTCAACGGGAGGAAGCCGGTCGTCGCGGTTGCCGTGAACGCGCTGTCCGGCGGCTACTACATCTGCGCCGCCGCGAGCTACATCTTCGCCCACCCCTCGTCCTTCGTCGGCGCCGTGGGCGTGATCTCCACGGCGCCGCCCCTGCTCGTGCCCTCCGAGGTGGTCCTCGAGACCGGCCCGTACAAGCACACGGGCTTCTCGAGGCTCCTCTTCTTCAGCAACCTTAGCCACGCGCTCGACGCCTTCCTCTCCGCGATCGAGGAGGGGAGGGGGCCTAGGCTGAGGGCTTCGAGGGAGGAGCTCAGCCGCGGCCTCGTCTACCTGGGCACCGAGGCGGTGAAGCTGGGGCTCGTGGACGCGATCGGAACCCTCGACCAAGCGGTGGAGGAGGCGGCGCGGAGGGCCGGATTAGCCATTTACAGGGTGGTGGAGCTGGGCGAGGGGGAGGGCCCGCGGGGGAGCTACTACTCGTGGAGCAACGTGACCGCGAGCCTGCTCGAAAGCCTCCACCCGCCTCCAGCCCTCTACTACGCGTACGTGCCGGCCACCGCCCTAGCGAGCGGGCAGCCGTGGCAGTGGCCGGCGCCGGTGGCCAGCGGCGGGAAGGTTGTCGTCGACCTCTCCCACGGCAACGTGGTCTCGTGGTGGAGCTTGGACGCGCTGCTCGCCGAGCTGGCGCAGCGCAACGTCACGGCCAGCTTCTACAGCTCGTGGAGCGAGGTGGAGAGGGCGCTGGACGGCGCGGCTTGCCTCGTGGTCGCGGCCCCCACGCGGCCGTACAGCGAGGCTGAGGCGGAGCGCGTCGAGGAGTTCGTGAGGAGGGGCGGTGTTCTGCTGCTCCTCTTCGACCCCTCCTACGAGTACGTGGGCCAGCAGGGCCTCTCCAACTACGTGACCGCGCCCATCAACTCGCTAGCGGCTAGGTTCGGCGTCACCTTCTCCTACGGCTTCCTGTACAGCGAGAGCGACTACTACGGGATCTACAGGAACGTGCGCGTGAGGGACTTCTCCAACGCCACCCTGTTCAAGGGGGTGAGGGAGCTCGTCCTCTTCACGGCCGCCGCCGTGAGGTCCCGCCACGCCGCGGCCTGGGTCTCGAACACCACCTACCTCTCCGCGGCCGAGGTTCAAGGCCGCTACGCGGTAATCGCGCTCGCCAGCGTGGGCAACGGCACGGTGGTCGCGGTCGGCGACATCACGATGTTCAGCGAGCCGTACTGCCGGATCGCCGACAACTACGCGTTCATCTCGAACCTCGCCGACCTCGTAGCCAGCGCCGCGAGGAAGGGGGGCTGAGCGCCAGGCCTCGGCGGGGCTCACCTATTTATACGCGGCTCTCGGCGCAAAGGCGTGTCCGAGCACTTGAGGGCTAAGCTCGGGCCCCTGCTGGAGGCTTTGAGGGAGCTCGCCCTCAAGCTGGGGGCGGAGGACGCGAGACCGCTACCGGCTAGCGCGGTCGTCGTGAGGGACTGGGTTCGCTGGAAGTGCAGGTTCGGATGCGGCGAGTACGGGCGCCGCCTCACCTGCCCGCCCTACAGCCCCACGCCCGAGGAGACGCGCAGGGTGCTCGGCGAGTACGGCTCGTGCCTCCTGGTGAAGTTCGGGCCCTGCGTCGAAGCGGGCTACGAGGGCGGAGTCAACGTGCACGAGGTAATGTTCCAGCTGGAGCGCGCAGCCTTCCTCACCGGCGCCTACTCGGCTTTCGCGCTGGCGTGCGGCCCCTGCCCCTACTGCGGGGAGTGCAACGTGGGGGAGGGGGTCTGCAGGCACCCCGAGAGGGCGAGGCCCTCGATGGAGGCGTGCGGGATCGACGTGTACGCGACAGCCCGCAACGCGGGCTACGAGCTCAAGGTCGTGACGTCCTACAAGGAGAAGCCCACCTTCTTCGGTCTCCTGCTGCTGGCTTGAAAGGAAAGCGGGGAGGGTTTACGCTCGCGGCTTGCGCTTGAGCAGGGCTAGCAGGAAGCCGGCGGCGGTGGACGCCGCTATGGCCAGCGCCATCGGCAACCTTTCCACACGCGCGCCGCGCGCTGTTCTTTGACGCTCTTCACCCCTTCGCCAGCCTAGCTCCGTTTGAGCATCCTCTATGGCGTACCTGCGTATTCTCTATTCTTTTCTTTAACTTTTTGATTAGGAAAAATCACTTTCAGGCTTCTCAACATCGAATTTTTAAGCCCCTGCTCCGGTTTCCAACCCATGAGCCGCGTGGAAAGCGCGGCAAGGGAGAACGCAATGAGGGGGTCGGAGCCCCGGGCCCCCGAGCTGGATGCCGCGCTTGGACTGCGAGTTGGCGGGGTCGCGCCTCTGGCGCCGCCCCGCTGCCCGTGCGCGCGCCGGGCGCCCCTAGCGGACCAAGGATGAAGCTCGGGGGCGGAGCCCGACCACGGGCGGTGAAGAGCTTAACGCCCCCGTGGGCCCGCCGGAGCAATGACAGGCGGGCCAGAGGGGGCAGAAAAGCGCGGGCCTGCCCGCGCGGGCGCGCGCGGCTCGATGGGCTCTGTAATCCTCTGGAACTCCTCCCAGCTCATCCCCAGCTCCCTGACCCGCTCGCGTATCGGCTGGACGGCGGGGTGCTCGCTCTCCCTCACCATCAGCGACATGTTGCCGCCGCCCACTGCGAGGACCGCCGCCTTCACCCTCGGCTCGACGCCGATGAATATTGCCCCGATGATCCCGCCCATGCTGCCTCCAGCGTACCCGATCCTCTCCCTGTCGATGAAGTCGAGCGTCTCGAGGAAGTCCAACCCCCTCCTCATGTCGACCACCGTCTGGATGAAGCCCCTGACGGTTTCCTCGAAGTCCGGCGAGTACAGCTGCTTGCCGGGGACCTTGCGCTCGCCGTGGAGCACGGCGTCGATCGAGAAGACGGCGTAGCCGCGGGGCGCCGCCACCCTAGCGAGGGGGATCGCGTCCTCCTTCCTACCGCCGTACCCGTGGAGGAACACGATGCAGGGGTAGGGCGGCTTCCCCACCTTCGGGACGACGAGCAGGGCCGGCACCCGGACGCGGTTCACGCTGACATAATACACTTTGTACACTACGAAGGTCTCCTCCTCGCCGATCTTCTCCATCGTCGCGTTCAGGGGGAGGCTCCTATCGTACTCGTAGTACTTCAGCAGCTCGTCCGCCGCCTGGGAACCGGCGACTAAAAGTATGGGCAAGACGAGGCGCCACACGGGAGCTAAGCGGGAGCGCTGCCTAAAAAGGCTTCCCCAACCTGCTCTGTAGAGCAGCGCACCCCCGACTAAACTCTGGGTCGATCCCGCGGGCTTCTTGTACCAAAAAGCTTATAATATGGCATATCCCTTTCCGCAGGGTGGAAGTGGAGGTCGTGGAGATCGACGGCTCCGGGCGCCTCTACATCCCGGCCAGCATTAGGCGCAGGGTGCCGTGGAGGCGCTTTAGGATCGAGGGGGAGGGGGACCGCCTGATCCTGATCCCGCTGAAGCCGGCTGTGGACAGGTACTACGGCATCGCCGCGCCCGCTAGGTTCACGAGCCCCGAGGAGATCGACGATGCGGCCAAGGCCGAGACGGAGAAGCTCCTCAGAAGAGAGGGTTTACGTTGACGTCAACGTCCTGTACTACTACCTGACGGCCCACCCGCAGTTCGGCGAGCGGGCGAGGGACCACATCGCCAGCTGGGGCGGGCGCCTCGTAACCTCGTCGTTGAGCGCGTGGCTCCTCTACGTGTTGACGGGGCTCGAGAACGCGGCTTCGATCCTGGAGGAGGTGGGCGTCGAGCTGGCGCCGCTCACGGCCGGGATTTTGGGCAGAGCCGAGAAGCTGGAGAAGCCCAGGGATTTCGAAGACCGCGTGCACGCGGCTACCATGATGGAGCTCGGGGTCACAACGATAATTTCGAACGATAGGGACTTCGACGGCTTAGCGGGCATCACGAGGATCTTCTAGGCGCGACCGGAAAGCGTTTAATGGCGAACCCGCGCTTGAAGCTCGTGGAGCGGCAGCTGGAGCTCGAGTACGAGGTTTACTACGATAAGGTGTACGGGGGCTGGGTCGGCAAGAGCGTTGGGGGCGCGATCGGAGCGCAGGGGGAGGGGCAGAAGAGGCTCCACAGCTTCACGGAGGAGACCGCGTTCCCGGAGCGGTGGCCGCCCAACGACGACCTCGACCTCCAGGTGCTGTGGCTCCACGCGCTGTTCGAGCGCGGCCTCGACGTCGCGAGCAGGGACTTGGCGGAGGAGTGGTTCGAGCACTGCTGGTACCACTTCAACGAGTACGGCCGCTTCCTGAAGAACTTCGCGCGCGGCATCGACCCGCCCACCTCGGGCTGGTTCGACAACGAGTACTTCCGCGAGTCGATGGGCTCCCCCATAAGGTCCGAGGTCTGGGCCTTCATCTCGCCCGGGAACCCCGACCTCGCCGCATCCTACGCGGAGCGCGACGCGGTGCTCGACCACTGGCGCGACTCGGTTTGGGCGGAGCAGTTCTACGCGGCGGTGGAGGCGGCCGCCTTCTTCGAGAGCAGCCTCGACTGGCTCATCGAGGTCGGCTTGAGGTACGTGCCGGAGGGCTCGAAGCTCAGGGCGGTGATCGAGCTCGTGCGCGAGTGCAGGAGGAAGGGCTTCAGCTGGGAGAGGGCGAGGGGCGAGGTGCTGCGCCGCTTCGGCAGCCCCGACGCCACCTCGGTCCACCAGAACGTCGGCTTCACGCTCATCGCGCTGCTCTGGGGGGAGCTCGACTTCGCGAAGACCGCGCTCATCGCGCTCAACTGCGGCTACGACACCGACTGCACCGCCGCCACGGCGCTGGCGCTGCTGGGCGTGATCCTCGGCGAGAGCCGGATACCGGCGAAGTGGAAGGAGCCCCTGAACGACAGGTTCGAGATGGACTTCCACCTGCCCAGGGGGAGCTACAGGATCAGCGACCTCGCGACCGAGACGTGCGCCGTGGGCGTCGCCGCCTCCCGCTCGCTGAACAGGAGGGTCAGGATCCTGAACGTGCCGGAGCGCGTCGAGGAGATGGCGCGCAGGGTGCGCGCCGCGAGGCCGAAGCCCGAGGTCGAGGTGGAGGTCGACTACCTGGGCGAGCCCGCTGTCGCGGCGGGCGGCGAGAAGGAGATCGAGGTGGTGGTGAGGAACAGCGGCGGCGTGCCGGTCTCCGGCACCCTGCGCCTCGAGGTCCCCGAGGGCTGGAGGGTCCCGCCGCCCCTGAGCTTGGAGGTCCCGCCGCGCGGCACGCGCGCGGTTAGAGTGAGGGTGGCGGCCCCCGCCGGCGGCGTGCTCTGGGACAGGAACCTGCTGCGCGCGGTCTTCGCGGGCGATGGCGGGAGGGTTTGGGAGAAGAGCTTCGGCCTGGTCGGGGCGAGGAGGTGGCTGGTGCTCGGCCCCTTCTGGGACAGCCCGAGCTGGATCGAGGACGCGGCCGACGTCGAGAAGCCGTACGTGGACGAGCGGTTGATCGAGGAGGGGAGGGAGCTGGAGCTGTTCAGCGGAGCTGTAGCCCTCGACTCGCCCTCCAGCCTCATCCCCCTGAGCTCGGTCGTCGGGTTCAAGGGCGAGTGCTGCCTCTACCTCCTCCACCGCCTCTACTCGCCCGAGGAGAGGGAGGTCTCGCTCGTCGTCGGCGCCCAGGGGGACGTGAAGGTCTGGCTCAACGGGAAGCCCCTCGAGCCGTCGCAGAAGCCGGCCGCAAAGTGCGTGTGGCACCCGTTCATGTACTGGTTCCCCGCGGTCTTGCGCAGGGGCGAGAACCGGGTCGTCGTGAAGTACGTGAAGAGGACCGCCGAGCCCGTCCTCTGGTTCGACATCCACCGGGAAAACCGGGAGCGGAAGCCTGGCTACTCGATATGGCAGGTCGACCTCGGCAGCGTGGTGGGCTGAGCCCCGGAGCCCAGCTGCAACCCAAGCTTTTTCCCCGACCCCTGCGCCGAGGCCCCGTGGAGCTGAGGAGCCTGGTTTCGCAAGCTTGGGAGAGCCTCAAGTCCGTTGAAGAGCTGCTGAAGTCCGGGGTCGCGAGCGGTTTCCACGAGGCTGCGCTGAGGTGGTACCTCTACTCCCTTCACCAGAACATCCTGGATGCGCTGGCCTCGCTGCTGGCGGAAGCCGGCTTGAGGAAGCCGGCCTCGTACTCGGAGCTCGCCGCGCCTCTCCTCGAAAGGGGATACGCCCCCGGTTGGTTCGCCGAAGAGGTCGCGAAGGTCGCTAGGACGAGGAACCTGCTGGCCCACGCTTACAGGAGGATCCCCAGGGAGGAGTTGGCGGATGTCGCGCGGAAAACGCTGGCCGCCGCCCCAAGGCTGCTCGAGGAGCTCGCGAGGATTGCCGAAAGCCTCGGGGTCGACCCGCCGCTCGGAAGCGAGCGGGTAGCGGGGGTCCTCAAGCGCCACCCGAGCGTCCTCGCAGCGCTCCTCTTCGGCAGCAGAGCGCGCGGCAGCGCGGCCGAGGGGAGCGACTTCGACATCGCGATCCTGGCGGAGCGACCCCTAGCGCTGGAAGAGCTTGAGGCGATCGCAGCGGAGCTAGCCGCGGCGCTGGGCGTGCCCGCCGACAAGGTCGACATCGTGGACCTGCAGGCGGCACCCAACGAGCTCCTCTACAAGGTGATCAGGGACAGCGAGCTCCTGTACGCTTCCGACGAGGAGCGGTTCAGGGAGTGGCTCAGGAGATCGTACGTCAGGGTCCTCGACGAGGAGGAGTGCCTCAAGGAGACCTACTACGCCAGGCTCCTGAGGAGGATCGGGGAAGCCGCGCGGCGCTCCGCGCCAACATCCGATTCCAGCAACCCGCTTTAAAACGGGGCCCGCGTAGGTTGACGTGCGAGTCGCGCCCCATGTCTCGCCGGGCGAGCGGAGGGAAAACTACCTGAAGACGATCGAGTACAGAGAGCCCCCTCGATCGCAGGGAGGGTCCACTTTTCGATGGCACGCAACGAAGCCCCTAGCCCACGCAACTTCAAGATGGAGATGGGAGTGAGCTAGCACCCTAATCGAGTTCAAGTTTAAGAACCCTAGAGCGCTGTGATTCTCTCAATCCTGCCGTTGCTCAAGAGCTTCTTTGACGAGTTGATCGACCGTCTTCTCCTGCGCGCGACAATCTCGTGGATAGCTAGTAAGGTCGTGGAGGTCAGCGCGGAAAGCAATAGCACATACCCAGCTGTCGCCTGGAAAAACTCAATGGTAATGACACCGAGAAGGGCTGAGACCGCCCAAATTGAGGCAAGCCATGCGAGCAGCAACCACGCGGCGAAATCGCGCACTCGCTAAAGTAAAGGCGAAAGATTCGTGTCGCTGTTTTCTTTTGATCGAAACCTCGCAGCGTATACCAGAGGACCGCAAATACTCCCATAACAAACCAAGCACTCCGGATCTCGGTGTGCTTTTCCGTCTTTGCAGGCGAGCGGGTAGCTACTCGCTAACTTTACAGTTCTTCAACGATTGACACGTAGTATGGGCAATCTGCTCGAACTTTTGCTACATAAACGTTTACAGGGTACTGCTTATGCAATCTCTCAATCTCGGCTGCGTCCATCTCACTTTGAGTTACACCGAGTTGAGCTATACGCTCTTTTAAATAGGCTCTCGCTAACTTTTTATCTAAATTCAAAAGATAAAAGTATTCTTCTCGTATCTCATTTCTCAGTTCAATAATATTTTTTATCTCTTTTTTAGCTTCTATGAGAAGTTCGTTGAACGTTCTTACCGATTCCTCCTCCCTCCCGAGCGCCTTGAGAGCCAAACCCTTATAGTACGCTTCATCGATGCTGTAGTGCTTCTGCGCGAGCACGCTCTCCCAGTACTCTCTCGCTCTCAGAGATTCGCCGAGCAGGTGGTAGCACTGCCCTATCCAGAACCTCTGCTTAGCCTCATGCCTGAGAGGCTGGTATGGCGCTCCAACCCCCAGGTTCCGCGGGTACTCTAACCCCTTACTGAAAGCTTTGATTGCCCCCTCGATATCTCCCTCTCTAAGGCGCTCTAACCCTCTCCTCATGCTCGCCTCCACGTAGAGGGTCCAGTAGCCGTAGTACCCTTCAGCGGGGCTGAAAGTGTTTTCCTCCAGCAATCTCAAAGCTTCATCGTACTTTTCGGTGTGCAAGTACGCTGAGGCGAGCGCCGCGAGCAGCCGATCCTTCCTAATCGTACGGGCAGCTCTCTCCAGCATCGCGACAGCTCTTCCGCGCATGTTGGCGTCAGCGCACACCTCGTAGTACTCCAGGTACAGCCTGTAGTTCTGTGGGTCGGCAGCTATCGCCTTTTCGTACTCCTCCAAGGCTTTCTCCCAGTCTCTACGCAAGCGGTGGTAGGCGAACCCGAGGTTCCTGTAGAGGACAGGGTGGTTCCACCCACTCTCTTCAGCTTTGCGCCACTCCTCCAAAGCTTCATCGAACCTCTCGCGGTGGAAGAGGAGGTTACCGAGGTAGTACCTCGCTTTCGGGCTGCCGGTAGCCGCTATAACGCTCCTCAGTATCACCTCCTCTTCCGGCCGGTGGGGGAACACGTAATCGGGTTCCTCCGCGTTGCCCCGCTCGTAGTACTCCACCATCCTACCGGTGTCGCCGAGCATCCCGTGGGCGAAACCCAGGTAGTAATAGGTTAGAGGGCGATGAACACCCTGCAGCACCTCTCTCTCGAGAACTTTTACGGCGTCATCGTAGAGCCCAACCTTCATGTACTCCGCGGCAACCTCGAGCAGCCTCTGCTCTTCCGCTGCAACGCGGTTGTCGAAGCCCTCCCACGTACCATCGCTAAGCGCGAGCTCCGCAAGCAACGGGTAGTAGAAGGGGAAATCCTCCAAAGCTTTCGCGGCGAGCTCCCTCGCTCCCTTTACCCTCCCTCGCCTTCTCAACAGGGCTGACAGCAGGAACACGCACTTCAGGTCGCGCGAGTTCCTCTCCAAAGCTTCCCTGAGAACCTCCTCGGCCCCCTCGTAATCCCCCCTCCGCATCCTCACGGCGGCGATCCAGTACGAGGATTGCGTGAAGAAGCGCGGGCAGCTCCTCGCCTTCCAGAACTCGTACTCCGCGCCAGAGGGGTCGCCGAGCTTCAAGCGGCACAAACCCAAGTAGTAGCGGGTCTCGCAGCACTCAGGGTCCCTCTCCAGCGACTTCTCCAGGAGCTCCGCGGCTTTTGCGTACAAACCCCTCCTGTAGTACAAGGCAGCGAGCGAGTTCAGAGCTCTAGTGAAGCCAGGATCGGCTTTGAGCGCTTGCTCGTACTTGTGCTCGGCGAGCAGCGAGCTGCCCATCCGCTCTTCCAGCTGCCCGTCAATGAAGAGCTCCTCTGCGCTCCTCCTCTCCCACGCGCGAGCCTCCGGCTCCCTCGGTCGATGGTACACCGTCACGTCGACCTTCGTCCTGTACTCCCTACCATCCCAGGATACCACCTCTTTACCCTCTCTATCCAACACCCTCACGCGGACGCTGCTGCTCCTCGACTTGAACGTCTTCACGTAGGGGCTCGCGGGCGAAAGGTCCACCTTTTCCTCCAAAGTCTCCTCCCCCAGATTGACGATGACTGTAGACTCTGGGAACGAAGCTGTAGCGTAGACTCCGATAAACACTTCGAAAAGCCCGTCACCGAGCGGTTCAACTTTAAGGTGCACGGTCGCATCCTTATTGGCGAACGAGATACCTTCGATCGCGGCGATCGGGTACCACCATTCCCTCCACTCGTCGTAAAAGTGGGGATCGATAGAACCCACAATACCTTGGGTCCTGTACTTGCCAGTTTGCAGCTCTATGTACGGTATCCCCTTATCCGAGAGCACAGGCGCCCAGAAGAGCCCATCCTCGCTCGTCCCCCACGTGAACCTCTTCTTCCCAGGCACCCTATAGTGGTCGGCGTGCTGCACCACACCGTAGCGCAGGTTGTAGTCGTAGTACCCGAAGAAATCCTCCTCGCAATCGATCACGAAGGCGTCCACCGGGAATTTGCAGTTCCTATACCAGCTAACGTCAACGCCGTCCCTCGTCACAGGGAACGTGTCATCTACGGTGTGTCTACCGGGTATGAAAACCCTACTGCCCTCGGTAACCGGCACGGCAGCGTTCGTCCAAAAGTAGTACTTTGTAGGAAGCTCGCGGCTGTTAAAAGTCTTCACTTCGGTTTCAAGGAAAGCCCTACCGGGCCTAAGAGTGAGCCCTACAGCGTAGTACACTCCCGTGATCAGGTTCAAGTTCCCGATGTAAACAGTAACGCTACCATCATCCCTTTCTTTCATAACCCAATCCACGGGAGAGAAGTTGTCGGGGGTGTGATGCCCCCTATCCAGGCAGTTGAACTCCACGCCGCACGCTATCCAAGCCCCCCTCAGCGCGATGTTAGCGGGCCTGATGACGCCGACGTGCTGGAAAACGTGACGTTCTCTAACCTTATCGTAAAGGTCGTACAACCTAGCTCCTAACGAGGGTATGACGATCATCCTCAAGTACTCGTTCTCCGCAACTATGACCTTGTACCGAACCAGTCCAGGTTTATCGCCGAAATTGTCCAGCCGTGTATACGGGTAATGCTGAAGGAACCTAGGCAGGGGATCTTCACCCTCGATCCCATACGTGGGTATTTCCGCTTCATCGAAAAAGTATAAGACTTTGCCTCTGCTACCTGAGCTACCCACGCGATTAGGACATTTGAAGCGATATAAAAACACTTCCTGCAAGCCTGTTTCATGTAGGTTAGGCGAACCAACTTCAGCAAAACAGCAATAGGCTTACAACGCTTAGCAAAAACGCGATAGAAGGTGTAGCGTGCGCGCAGCTCAATACGGAAGTATCCACATAGCCTTTAACCCTATCGTTAGGGTGATTAACATAGCGGTTGCCGATCCATATCCTACGAAAACCCCCGCATAGAAGGGCCACTTGTACTTATCAACTTTCTCTTTCCCAAACCTAGAGCACGCGATCCTATAAACGATGTGCCCAATCAAGGTCGCTATAGTGTATGGAGGTATCGTGCTCGCTCCAACCACAAACGCCACCGGAGAGAAGGGCAAGCGCGTCAACTTAGCGACCGCATACGCTAGCACCATGACCATGAACGATCCTTCTAGGAGAGGTGGAGCTCCAGGGTTTGCCAATGCGGACTTCAAAACGGTAACCGACCGCGTGATCCACAGAGCACTCTGGATCACTCCTATAGGCCAGTTTATTGCAGCCCAGGGATACGCCTGCGATGGAATCGGGCTGAAAGACCATATAATGTTTGTGTACACGAAGCTCATTATCAAGGACAAGGGGATGGCTATAAGGACAACTGCTTTAACAACGTCACCGATGGATAAACCCACGTACCTTGCCGTATAGAAGTGACCGACCCATGTTTCAGCTGCTGGATACACACCTACCGTGGAAGGCAGAGGTAGGAACCATACACCTATCCCCTCCTCGCTGTAAACAGGTACTCTATTCGCTGTTAACGTTGCTACAAAAACCATTTCTCTCATTGGCAGAGCTGCAATCGAGTATCCCGCTTCACCGATAGCTCTAGCGTTTATAAGCGAGGTTATGAAAGGCCAAATAACTATTAAGAAAATAAGCGGAAAGATTGGGAATTCTGGGAGCAGTTGGTGTGCGATAAAAACCCAAAGCGACGCGCATACAGCGTAAATGATTACGAGATACCATGAGGACGCACCTTTAAACCCTCCCACTCTTCTCAGCGAATATACCGCTTTAACTATGGATCTCCTAGCGTCAACAAGTTGAGCCAATGCGATAGCGAGAGAGAAACCGAGTAAGACGCTGGCCCAAGCATGCAAGAATGATCTTTGGTAAGTTAATGTCAAGCTAAAACCTGGCATCCATTCGGGGAGAAACTCATTTTTAAAGTAAGAGATGCCGATCACGTTGCCGATAACCCATATCGCAATGGAGCCGAGAAACATGCTTATCACAGACTCTGCTGGTACGATGAACCCGCTGAAGAAGGTGAAAGGATCGGTAGCTATGCCGATAAGAGCTCCCGGCAGGTACTGCTCAGTCCTGTATGTAAAGTCCGCGAAGGGTACTGGGATGATAGCTGTAGGAGCGCCCACAACGGACCCGAGTATGTACGGACCATACGCGATCAGCGAATAGAGGAACGTGGTGATAAAACCCATCACCATGAACTTCATTCTGCTTGGCTCCATCTCTCCAAGCGTTATAGCCGTTTCAGCTTCAGCCCTCGCAAAGGGGAAAGCTAGGTTCTCTTCAACAACGTACGTCTGGTATGCTATGTAACCGAGAATGAGCTGCATAGGTACATAAAGCAGAACGGACGTGAGCAACGTTATGAGCAAGGGAAACACCCAATCAACATGCAGAAGCGTCCTTACCGTCTGGTTGCGGATGAGCGGGTTTTCTGGAACCCACCACGAGGGGATGAACTCGGTTAGTCCGAACATGCGCGCCTCAGGGCTCCCTGCAAAGTATGTCCTGAAGATGAACGTTGCGAAAAATGGCGTATAGGCTGCTATGCTAATACCGATGTTGATAAGAACGATCTCCTGCGGGCTAAGAAGACTTCTTCCAAAATATTTCGTTATAAAAATGAAGAGCAAGATTGTGGTGAAGCCTAGACCGGCAGCCTGGCCACCCACCAATTGCATCCATATCGTAACGGGCATAAGTATAGCAGCGGCGAATATGATAGCTAGAACGGAACGAAATGTTAAACCTTTCTCTTCTTTTACTGTCATTTGAACACCTCCTTCCCAAGTCTTATATACTTAACCTTTTCATCCTTTCTCATAGATTTCCAAATGAGCATCGTTTTCCTCACCATATCAACGACCTTTAAATGACCTCCAACCCATAAGACTCTAGGGCCAGAAATAAGATTCGCTGTCAACGTCACTTCATATCGATTTTTAACCTGAGAAACTTTGAAAACTATTTCTTCAGTTAGTCCACTTTCATATGGCCTTAACCTTGCGATTGCTTTGATGATGTAAACATTTTTCCCTCCCTCAACTTTCTTCTCATACCCAAGTTTCGTAATCATAAAGCTCGTCGCTTCGCTTCCGTACGACTTCAAATGCTCAGCGATGAAAACTATCATTCCCAACGCCTCCCCCTCGGTCTCTATTGCTATAGGGAGCGGGATGTCCCAGGTATTTTCTCTGGGTTTCGTCGGAGGGCGCCATACACGCTCTAAAGATGGAGTTACCAGTTTGGAAACTTTGTAAAGTGGATAGATCGAGGAAGATAAAACTACAAATATAGAAGATAATATTGCAAGTATGACTGAAGAAGAGGTATAGTTTGCAAATATACTAGTGAAGTTACCAAGTATACAGCCAAGAATGTAGCCTAACGGTGCACTTATTAATGCATATGTTATGCTTTCACCAAGGAATATACCGATTACATTCATAGGATTCAATCCCACCACCGAGTAAACGTAAATTTCCCTAATTCTTTCATATATTGCACCCAGCATCGTGGATAGCATTACGAGAGCCCCTATGATCATAGGAACTAAAGTGAATTGCCAGTTTGACACATCAAACATTCTTTCGGTAGTATATCTAAAGCCTTTATTTGAGCTTAAATCTTCAACTACAAAAATATAGTGGGCAAACAAACCTATATATTTCGAAATTTTTTCGGCGATTATCGGTATTGACGAAGAGTTTTTGCACGAAACCGCTACAGAATACGTAACCCCTCCCAGGTCGATAGCTAGTTCGTAAGGAATGTAAACTATGCCCCAATACACTCTTGGTCTAGGCGGACGGGCGGCTAGCGGATCAAAGGGAGCGACGGGATTCCCGTCGATGTCTGTAACGTTGCTTAGTAGCTGCTGGCTTATAACGCCCAATACCTTCAACTCGATGCCGTAGAACATGACCGTATCTCCCGGCCTGACGCCTAACTCCCTAGCGATATCTTCGGTGATGTAGCAGGCGTATTTATCCCTCTCTGAAAACCACGGCTTCAAGGCTGGAGTCCCGTTGTACTCCTGCAGCACCACGCTTTGAAGGTGTAAAACCTCCTTTTCCGCAGGAGTGAAGCCGAATATCCCAGCTACAAGCACTCCCTTCCCCTGCTTATTATAGAGGTAGCTTCCACCAACACCAACCGGTACGATAGCCCTCGGCGCGACGATAACGTTTCCTCCGGCTAAGCTTCTAACGATGGATTTCAATAGTGGGTTTACAGGGGCGAAGAATTCCGTTCCAGTGACGAGAATTCCTTGGTATCTAGCTTGAAAAGTTTCAGTATACGTGACAGGTGTTTTGATTACTATTTGCATAGGGCTGATCGAAACGAAACTCGCGAAAGCGAAGGTTATGATGGTTATGCTGGTAAGAAGAAGGGCTGATCGAACCTTTCTCTTCCGCATATTTTCGACGGAGAGCGAGAATGCCAGTATGACGGAGCCAAGCGTATCCGCTCGGACGAATGTAGCACCTATGAACTTCCTTCTCAGCTCCTTAAGTATTTCTGCGACCTCGTTAGACATGAAGATTAGTATTAACGCAACTAAAGATAGGCATATGAAGCCTAGCGCCGAAATAGTAGAGAATGGAGTTACCCTAAAACCAGGGTGAATCATAAACAGAGTTGCCATCAACGCTGCTAAAATTGAAATTAAAATTAATACCCTTCTATTGCCTTCACTATAGAAGATCAATCGCTCGATAAGGAATGAGAATGGTACTATTAACATAAAGAAGAAAACTGCTGTAACTGATGAATCCATTAGAATACTTTTAGTCTCAGAATATGCAAGCTGAGCATAGTACCAGGATCTTAGCAGAGCGAGATAGTAATCGCCGTACTTCTTTTCTTTTTCCAATTCACGCGCTAGTTCAAGCTCTTCAAGGCTCTTCAAGTAAAGTTCGTTCGCGTAAGCACCTCTACCCCCTCCCATCAACTGGCCACCCAAACTGTTGATTCTACCTTCGACTAGACTGGTGAGATCCTGTGCGAAGCGTAATGGTGTTGGAGCGATGCTCAAGTATTTTTCTACAACTGCGATCCCGCATCCATTATTAGTTAATATTCCCAATGCGGTCTGTTCGGTCATGAAAAGTATTTTTATTCTACTATACGGAGGCACGAAAAGTACAGCCTCGTAACCTGAAGTTGGATCTCCAAGTACGATGTTTTCCCCTCTTTCGAACGATGGAGGGGCCGACATTACATAACCAAATTGGATTATCTCGACATCATTTACATCGAGGATCTTTATATAAGATCCCAAACGTGGACTTAAAAGCGTTCTGGGGTCTAGAAGATCGTGTAGAGCTACAGTGCTAGCTTTGAACATGGCTAAGTTCACGATTTTACCTCCACTTCCATCGATGAGAGGTTCTTCAAAGGGGAAGAACCGGTTGCCATAAGGCCAAAGATACCTTCCATACATGCCCATGTCGGGAGCATACTCGATTTCTCCGGTTGTCCTGTTTATAAGATACGGTAAAACTTCGTATTCAGCAACGGAGGCTGCCCAACCCACGCTCGGTATCAAGCCTTTCAAAATAAAGGAGCCATCGCTTAAATTGGCAAATTGTATCCATTCGTGGCCATAAACGTCAGGTCTGTTCGTTACGCGAACGGAGAGCAGTATATCGCTATTGGTTCCAGCAATTCTAGTCCAGTTATATTCATACCAGTTTTTCGTTATGTTCCATAATCCAACTTTGCCGAGGACTACAACGTATCCTATACCAGCGTCATCTTTATGCTTATGTGTGAAGAAAACGCCAGCTTTTTGACCTCCGCTTATTGTTACCTTGCTAAAATCAAACCATTCCACATCGTTTAGTATTGCGTTGATTAACGCGAAGGAGAATTCGACTTGAGGAATAATGTTTTCAAATCTGATCTTCTCGAAAAGGTTAAATGGAGTGTTGTAGCTGCGCCTAATGGAAAGTGCTGTGGTGAAGCATATTCCCCATATCCCTGTCCTAGCAAACACCTCCGCTTCATACCATAATGCTCCCGGTAGATACTGATTCTGGCTTAATTGGCTCGCCCATAATCCGAATACCTTATAGGTTTTGCGCGAAGCATTGATAGGCAAAATGTTTTCATTCAAAGTATAAGTGTTCTCCGATGGACTATAGGTACCATACCTTCCTCCTGTGAATAGGAAACGTGTCAGATCCTTATTATAGCTGTACCAGTCGTACCAGGGACCACCTAGGCCATAGAAACTTCCGTAGCCGACTACAGCTACAGCGTCAGACTCGGAGGAGAAATCGAGGCTGATAGCCATCTTTATCGCGTAGGGGGCTACCTTTTTGTCTTCTGTTGTGCCAATGTGGTCGTAGTGCCATACAAAGGTCTTGTAAGTTCCGTCCTCAGCTTTAACCAGCTCTTTTTTATGCCATATGAAATCTCTTCCTCCGGCCATCGCTTGGTTATGCCCTGAGAAAGCAATGAACCAGACAGGTCTCTTAGGGGGCTTTTCCTTTAGCAACCTTGCCAGCTCTAGGAGGGAGGAGATGCCGATAGCTTCTTCAGCCCCAGGCGATAATGCTGGAACGATGGATGCGGAATCGTAGTAGGCCATTATAGCGATAGTGTTCTCAATCTCGTGCGGGTCGGTACCATTCAGTACTGCGATGATGTTTTTCGCCTTAGCACGTACCCATCTCATGTTCACGTTCACAGTTACAATTACGCGTCCATCAGAAAGAGCAAGATACCTAAGGTAGGAGCCATCATCCTTAGAGACATAAACTCTAGGAAACTTTACAGGGATGTCGAGGTTCTTACGATCACACTCACTGCGTACGGTATCATCGGGGGCTACGAAGATGACAGCTTTAGCTCCTAGCCGCATAACGGTTAGCCAGTTGTAACCAGAGTTAAACTCCATTAAAACTATACTACCGTTAATTTCTCCCCTTATGTTGTTAAGATCTTCTATCGTTCCATAACCACCATAGATCAATCGCCCTGTGTAATTGCCGTAGGAAACTTGTACATTGTTAGGAAGTAGAGCATAAGCTTTCAAAGTCTTTGTCGCGTTCTCCAGATGGACTATTACACTGGAACCGAAGTCGAAAGGTATAGGAATTTCGTATTCTTCGATCCATGTTTTCAATCCCAATGTTTTGTTAAAGTAATCAAAAATGTATTTTGCGGCGTCTTCGCATCCGGGATAGCCCGTATACCTGTTTAGTGACGAGAAGTACTTTAAGTGTGCAATTATATTTGCAAAATTTATATTCGGTAACCGTATATTATCGAGCGAATCTTCCTCTATGCGCTCATTCTTGCTAGAAGATACTGCACTGAAACCAAGATTACCTAAGAAAGTAGATAGTATTATGATACTTAAGGTAAAAAATAGAAAAAATTCTTAGTTCGCGAGAGCATAGCTTACCTCCCCAGCAGGAAGCATACAAGTGCTCTGGTTGGGTAGAAGCCCGTGTAACCGCCGAGGAACAAACCTAACGCTATAGGCAGCCCCCTCTCCTCCCACACTTTTGCTCCGGCTATTTTCAACACTAGCAGTTTGATCACGTATGCAAGCAGACCATAGCTGAAGCCGTAGAAGCTGACGGAGAACAGTACCATACCAACTGGGTTCAATGGGAAGTTGGGTATAGTCATCCTAGCTAACCCCAGTCCAATCGCAACTATTGCTCCGAGGATAGCTGAGACCGTTCTCGCCGTTGTTGGGTGAGGTATTCCGCTTCTGAGAGCATCTGCTGCATCGTTATTTCCTATGGCGTTAAACTGACCCATGGTCCACCAGTCAGAGAGGAACGTTCTCGCTCCAAACTGCGTGACGTTTATCGATAGGAAGAAGAATGTGAGGAATATTACGACAATAGCTATAGGGATCGTAGCAATTACTATATCCTTGGGATCAGTATTTGTCTCCTGCGAAAGCTTTATCGATTCTAAAGATGCTATTGCAGGTGTCCATATACCATAGAATGTCGTAACATTTAGGAACCCGCTGGTGACGTAGACCGCTCTCGCTACGTCCGCGCTTACAGGCGTACCGCTTTTAACACCTGAAACTATTTGGACTACAGTGGCAGGATTTAGAGGGTGTGCACTGGCGGACTGATTCTGATAGCACGCCCACGCGTTGGAGTAACCTGGCCACGCTTCGCCTCTCACTCTTGCAAGTATCAGTATGCCAAAGCCAAGAAGAACAATCGTGACAAAAGCTGATAACACGTCGGCACCGCTGGACACCAAGAACCCTATTAGAATCAGCGCTGTAACTACGATTAGCGTCCATATCGTACGGTACGAGAATGGTTTTTCGCCATCCGTTCCCCTAATCGCGTGTTTTAACGACTCTATCAACGGCTTTCTGGCAATCCACAAGGCTAAAAGACCAATACCGATGTACGCACCCTGGTCTAGGAACGCTTCCGGTACAAGGATGCCGCTGGTGTTAACGACGCCATAGACTCCCCACTCTCCGGCACCGAGTTGCGGTTTCGCAAGCCCCGCCGACACTTGGATTATAGGCCAGATAATGTAGAAGAGAACATGGAATACTATACCTGTTAATAGGACATCTAGGGGGAACAGCAGGTAGAGACCCATTCCGAGCGCGTCGAAATCCCACGCCATAACGATGTTCGTTAGAGGGGGGGGGAGTTTGCCGCTGAGATAAGTGTAGGGCATATAGGGCTCTGGGGATGGATAGTTTAGGAGTAGTTCTAAACCTGAACCTTGTCCACCGCCTCCTGTTGGGCTATAGTAGAAGTTAATCAGCCATCCTATCAGGAATGCAAGCCAAAACATTTTAGATTTAAGTATTGCTGGAATGCCACCTTCTTCGCTAGTTGATTTTTCTATGATAAACGAAGCTGGAGTTACGAGCGGATAAGGCAGTTTTTCGACATCTAAGAACGGTTTTCTTAAGAGAAGTCCTATTGAATAGCTGAAAATGTAAAGGATTACCGTTACAGCGGACCAGAGGATGGCTGTCGGGATGAAAGTTGAAAATGGGATGCCCCCAATCCAAATAGCATCCACCCCGAGAGATTTGGGCAACCAGAAGTCCGGTACAACGTTCCAAACGCCTGGGTAATCTCCAACCCTTAATGGCGTTAAAATCCATGAATATATAACTATTCCAAGCGACCATGGTATTGGAAGGGTTGCAGCTAGTATTGAATATATCACAGTTAGCTCTTGGGAAGAAAACATTTTACTTGGAGATTTTCGAGTAACAACTGCCGCGATAGAAGCTATGAAAGTTAAAAACGTTAAATGCATGGCTAGAGGGGAAAGTCTCCTCACAGCGAATCTAGCTGATTGGTATCGCATCCACCAGATTAATGGAACTGTATAGAGGATAGCGATTAGAGCTGCTATAATAACGGCCCTCGCGGTCAACCCTCTCCGTAGAACCGGGCCAGAAGCACCCACCTCTGTGGTCTTTGCTTCGGCCACGTTTTTGCGTGCATATACTCATATTTAAGTCTTACGCCTGTATGCGCGCGCATGAAGATGTGTGAGAGGCAACGCATATGAGCTTTACGTTGCACCATTGGGTACGTGAACGTCGATCGCCCGACGCCGGGCGAGTGGAGAGACAGCTACTTGAGGGCTATCGAGTTCAAAAACCCCAAATGGATCATTAGCAAGGTTATTGTGCAAATGGACGCGTGGCACAAGCACCAGGAGCGGATGGAGGAAACCATCCTGAGACACCCGTTTGTCTTCCCTTTCTACAGGAAGGGTAGCGTGAACTTCGACGACTTCGGCTTGAGGAGGAGGGGGAACGTGTTCGTCGACCCGTGGGGCTGCAAGTGGGCGTTCTCGCAGGACGGGCTGCAGGGCCAGGTGGTCGAGCACCCGCTGAGCGACTGGAGGGCGTGGAGGAGCTACAGGATGCCCGACCCGGAGGAGGGGGTGCCCCAAGAGGGCGCTCCAACCGTGCCGTGGAGCGCGATCGAGGAGAACGTGGAGAGGGCGCGCGAGGCCGGTGGGCTCGTCGAGGTCAGCATGGGCCACGGCTTCTTCTTCCAGCGCCTCTACTACCTGAGGGGCTTCAGGAACCTGCTTAGGGACTTCGTGCTCAAGCCCCCGCAGATCTACGAGCTGGTCGA
>OFEJ01000051.1_pt1 | contig 34634 bp, 32 predicted proteins | sample 1521051 | NCBI WGS metagenome assembly OFEJ01 (sample SAMN06268701, study PRJEB24108) | sediment metagenome | isolation source: Joseph's Coat, Yellowstone National Park, Wyoming, USA | place: USA:Joseph's Coat, Yellowstone National Park, Wyoming, USA | reverse complement strand
TGTAGCTGAAAGAGCTCTTAACTCAGCTAACAAAATTATTGAGTGGGTGGAACAACGTTTGAAAGCTCTTGGGCTAAGCTTATAGAGGCTACATTGCCTGAGCTTGGAAAGAGGCTTAGAATTGAAGCTGCCCTAGTCTTCGGGTCGTGGGCTAGGAGTGGAGGTGGTGAGTGGAGTGATATCGACTTGCTAATAGTTAGCGATGACGCTAAACACATAGGCATTTTAGAGAGGTTTTCAATAGCTACAGAGCTTAGGAGAGAGAAGATAGATGTATTCATCTATACATACGAAGAGCTGGTAAATATGATGAACAAAGGTAATCCACTAGCACTATCAGCACTCATAGAGGGAATACCAATAAAACTAAGCAATAGAATTGAAGAACTGAAGAACAAAGCTCAGAAAATGTATAAACGAGTTGGAAGATGCTGGGTAGCCCAGCTCCCAAAGTGAAATACGTTCTCATTATCAAATACGCCTTGGTATTCAGAGCTCGTGAACTTTGTAAAGCAGAGAGCTAAACAAGCCTCCTACCCTATGTAGAGCACTGACATACTCACATTAAGTTGCACTAATACATCTATTTCTAAAGCTTTTTTGCAAAGCCCTAACACTCAGTACACACAAGTGTTGCACCTATAACTGAGTAAGTGCTGAGCTCTCTAAAACTTTGTAATGCAATATTACTCAAGAGTAGCACTACTACGGTTTATTAAGATGTGTAGGGGGGTTTTGAATACTTAACTTAGCTACAAATGCTTCGTAATCCTGTGTATAGAGCAACACTTTTACAAGACTTAAAGTTGTTGACCGTTGATGAAGAGCTAATAAGCTTTGTGAAAAGCTATGGCTATTCAGAGATCTTTATTTCTCTATAGCGATCTTTGGAGCTGTGGCTAAGTAGTTAGAACATTTCTAATTTGTTTTCGGTACAACTCAAATTCTATGTATATTGCTATTGATGAAAGTGCTAAGGGTAGCAGGGCTAGCGCTATTAGTATCCATGGGTTCTTCAGTAAGGCTATGTATAGCGGTGTGTAGATTACTCTACTTCTCTCGAGGCATAGCATCCCAGCTAAGGTACTTACACATCCTCCTAGTGGTAAAGCAGGTACTATATCAGCTACAACAACTCTTAGGAGAGCCATGAAAAGTGTTACTAGAAGCATTGCTACAAGGCCTGAGGCAGGTATATACTCAAGGTAAACAATGTTAATAACCTTCAGGGTATCAACCCCGTTACTACGAACAACATGTATCTCCTCCTTACTCGTCAAGAGCCTTGTCAAGCCATACACACTGAAAACAATTGTTATCGATGCTCCTATGAATATAGCAAGGGAAATAATCGATAAGCTCTCAAGAGCTCTAAAGATGACGGGCTTGCCAAGCACATAGACTCTGCTACTTGTGAAGCTTATGATACCCTCAACAATGCCTCCACCAATAACAGCTACTGGTGTCGCTGTGGAGAGAGCTATGAATATAGCTATAGCTATGCTAGTAACAGCTGTAGCTATGAAGAGAGCGATATGTTTTCTGCTCAGGTATAGCCTCTCAACAGTTATGCTAGGGTATCCTAATCTCTGCTCCTTGCCCACGAACAACACCCAGGAAGTTGTAGTAAACCCTAGCCATGTAGGCATCTCTCTCCTTAACAAACCTGCTAAAATCTATGACAAGCTGAGACAGTGGCTCAACTCTGTACTCCCTAGAGAACACAACTGCTTGCCTAGTATGCGAGAACAGCTCAACCCTAACACTTATCGGCACAGGATTGTCATTGTTGATGACTAGGGTATCGTTAAAGGACTTAACTATCGGTTCTCTCCAGTTAAACACCGCTACATAGCTACCCCTAAGCTCGCCCCTATCAAGCCTAAAGATGCAGTCAATTGAGAAGCTCTCCATAACACTTGCTGGTGGTGATGGCAGGTAGCCAACACCTTTAGCACTAGTCCTGTTCCACAGAAACTGATAGAAATCCCTAGGTATGTAGACATCTATTATTGCTGTAGAGCCATTAACAAGCCTAGTTGTGTTAACCCCTAGAGAACCACCAACAACACATGATGCATCAACAAGGCTAAGCTCCGACAAGTTAAGCACAATTCTATAGATGCTTTTGTGGATATCTAGAGACGCGAATACAAGATCTATCCTCGGTGTGTAGTAGAATGGGGAGCTATTATCGATGTATGTGAATCCAAGAATGCCAGCATTGATAGCCATGTACGTAGCTACAAGGCTTACAACAACAAGTCCTGGGAAAGCATGGACTCTCTTACCAGACTCCCTGTAGCTCAAGTAACCAACGAGGATGATTACTATTGCTAGTAGAGGTATCCAGATAAACCACGGTATATGAGCAACAATAACGTAGTACACAGAGGATACTGGGACTGGTGAGTCGGGACCAGGGTTAGCATCACCCTTAGTAACAACATAGTTGCCAGAAATGTTTACAGCTCTGTGAACAACACATGCAGTTCTCCAGAAATCCCTACAGCAAACAACAACATCACCAACATTGAAACCCCTCAAATAAGTAGCTACACCAATAACAAGATCGCCAACCCTATAAGTAGGTTCCATAGACCTTCCAGCAACAACCATAAAGGCTATCGGAAACCAGATAATCTTACCAAGAAACAGAATAGCAACAACAATGAGTAATACATAGGCTAGCATAAGTCTTCTTCTAGTGCCTCTACTCATATCCTTCATATGCTCTACACCGTGCTCAAGTAGATTGTTACTGGAATATATATACATACTCCGAGGTCTGGTGTAGAGCAAGAAACGATATTCAATCTTATTGTTGTTTGCTGTCCTCTAGTGGTGAAGTAGCCTTCTATAAGCACATAGTTGTTTGAGCCTTGCAAGGCTATTACTGATGTGGTTGAGTTCCGCACAACACCATTAATTATTTGGATCTTGCTTGTTTGTTGATTAGCGTAGTTCACGATCGATATGTTTAGGTTTAGCGTTGATGGAATAACACTGTTTGTTTTGTCCAAGACTAGGTATGTGTACCTAGTGTTTCCAGGGTATATGGAGATGTTAAATAGTGGCCCAATAGTCCTATTACTGCCGAAGCCGATATATGCCGTAACAGTGTTTGTTGTTGTGTCTATAGATACACTCTTGTAGTCGAAGATGTATGTGCCCCCACCTAAAATAGCATCAGTGTTTGGGACTCTTGTTACTAAACATGTCATTCCATTGGGGTAGATAAGAACTATCCTACCATCATACCCCGTACCAACAACTATATCAGTTACAATGCCTAGTAAAGCTGTTGATGATGTTGCTACAGTGCGGTTCACAAGATTCCCGAGATTATCGTATATAGCCACTATATAGTCTGCTGATGGTGATGTGGGGACATTAGTGAATGTCACGCTTCTTGGGTCTGCTACTGATACTAGGAAGTCGTCGAAGAAAGCGTCTACATAGAGGAGGTTTGTTGTTCTGGTTGCTAAGCCTATGTAGCTAGGAACAAATGTTGCATCAGATGCTGATACTGTTGCTACTAGATTTCCGCTCGTGTCATAGGTGTAGAGGGTGAAGCTATTTGTTGTACCTGTTCTGCTGTAGCTAAGAACCAGTGTGTACCAGCTTGCTGTACTGAACCCCAGTACCTGATTATATCCAAGAACTCTCCATGTTGCTCCATCTAGGTAACCAATCACTATGTATCCAGAGGAGTTCACTGCGAATACGTAGTACCTACTTGTTGCTGTGTCTGTCAATACTATTCCTCCCCAGCCAACACCAGAAGCAATCCTAACCTTTGAAGATATCCAAAGGCTTGTGTAACCAGCTATGCTTTGGCTCCAGTAAACAGCTGTGAAACCTGGTATACCGAACCTTAGATACCCATAATCACCTGTAGTTCCAGACCTCTCCAAAACAACAGAGTACCTATTGTATAGAAAGGTAAAGTTGTGTATAAGACTCCTTGTCGAGGCATCGAATAGAGCAACATTAAATACATCAAAATACAGTGTTTGAGGTGTCCAGTAATCGGTCATTGTAATAACGTATGTGAGGTAGGGATTATATCCGCTAAGGTTTGATACAGAGCTATTAACATTAAATGTTGTGGTTCCGCTACTAGCCATGTAGATTGTGTAGAGCCCTATATAGCTAGGTATTCCATATGCTCTCCAGTATGGAACCCAGTTATTATATGTTGAGAATATTTTTGTATCATCCCTCCTATCTATGGTTGTGTTGACAAGGTCTATGAAGCCAACAGTTCTTTGATAGTAGCTGAAGTATGCAGTGAGCTTTGTGTTTATTACTGTGTTGTTGAATAGTTCTCTAGGTGCTATAAGCATTAGGTACCCATTTCCAAGAGATGATGATCCTGCACTATAGCTGTCAATCCTAATAGCATTAGTTGTTTGTGGCAAGAACCTTATGTCAGGAGTGTAGGTAGTGTATGTCTTGTGTTCTCTAACCTGCCACAGGAGTGGGAAGCCTCTTAACGCATTCCCCTTATACCCATTGCTAGTAATGCTCCAGTAACCCTGAACACCTATAAAACCTCTTAGCGATAGAGACCCATTAACCATAGCCCAGTCACTAGGCAAAGACTCGAAATCTGTGTAATACAAAGCATTTCTTCCCGTTCTTGCTGTGCCTACGCATAGTGGGTATGGGTTGTTAGCAACACTAACAAGATTAATATTAGCAATGTTTACAGATCCGTATAGCCAACTATATGCAAACACAGATGCGTAGACAAGGAAGAAAAGGGTAGAGAAGAGAACAACAAGTATGAGAATAAAAGTGGCATATAGGGTCTTGCTATTCATAGGCATACCACTTCACAGCATCGCCATCAATGGTTATTGCATCTTGGTATAGATGAAGAGAGGGGATATAGTGAAAAAGGGTATTGGGTTAAAAACATTTTTGTTTCATTCATTTGCTATAGTTACCTAGGTGTTTCTGTGCTGCTGTAGGTTGCGTAGAACCCTACCTTGAATGTTACTGATGTCGTTCCTGTTGCATTGATTTGTAGATCTAGTTGTAGACCATTGCCTGGCCTAAGCGTTATTGGTGTTTGAGTAGCTAACCCTGTTGTCTTGAGGTCTATTACAGTTACTTTATCACCTTTACTAGCATTGTACAGTATTAGGTTTGCAACTACAATGTTTGAATCGGTTATTTGTTGCTCAACCTTTATATAGACATACACTGTGGGGTCTGTTGCTGTTCCGTTGTATCCAAAGCCGTAGAAGTCCTTTATGTACCATGAACCAACTGTTATGGGTACATTAACAGTTATGCTTTCGTAGAGACTGTATGTTGTTGTGCCTACAGTCCACTGACACACTGCTTGTCCTGGTGACACAGATATGGCATTGGTGCCGTATGTCTTTGCATTGTAGTTTTTGCCAGCTGATGGTAGGTATGTTGGTGAGATCCCGCTTTGTGTTGCTGAGCTGTAGAAGCCTACACATGCAGCTCCTCTAGCAGCTGTTGGTCCTGCTACTGTTACTGTACCCTGAATCCATCTATATGCGAATACTGTAGCGTTTACAGCTCCTAGCACTACTGCTGCTATTACTAGGGCTATTACTGGTGCAAACCTCTTCATCTCTACATACACCTATTTCAACTGTTTTGCTAAGAAGCTAGTTCATTGCTGAGCTTAATAAATGTTATAGTCGCGCCATGAAGAATTGTTTAAAGGTTTTGCTTTTTGCTAGGGTGTTTCTAAGTAGAAACCAACTCTAATGATGTCTGTTCCGGGTTTGTAAGTCTTTACAATGAGTGCTAGCCTATAGATTGCTTCAGGTGCTTTCACAGCCACTTGCGTCTTTTCTGAGCTGTTTAGATCTATGGATATAGCCTCTTCTTTACCCTCCATAACCAGCGTCGCATTAATGAGTCTAGAGGGTTTCTCAACAACTACAAGCATTATGCTATCCACTGGTGCTCTGTAGTACAGGTAGCCAAGGTCAATAATCCACGTGCCTATGGATAGGTTTAGAGAGAACTCGAAGCTCTCATAAACAATACTTCCAGAGGATGTCAAGCACTTTGGTTCCCCGGGTATGGCTGATAAGCTTATGTTTGTGAATCCAAAGCATGTTGAAGACTCCAAAACCTTGAGGGGTGTGGATGCGGCTAAGGCTGCTTCTAGAGTTGTTTGGTAGCTGTATGCAGATGCATTAACGAATGCTAGTAGAACTGAGAAAAGGATTAGAATAGCTATGGCAATCCCTCTATCCACGTTTAAACACCTCTCAATAACTTCCTCATGTACGGAAAACTTTTATAAATTAAAAGCTTTATAGTCACCCTATGAGAGACTCTTGACCAGGGTTAGAGATTGAAGAGATTAAGCAACTTAATTGCACCGCTACTCCTTATAGCCATATTAGCTCCGCTAGCCTTGCTAATAGCAATGGTTGTGCTAGCCTATTCCTACACCTACATAGTCTTTGATAGCTGTGGCTATGAAACTGCTAAGGCTATTACAAGGATGTACACAAATATATCCGGACCCATCTTATTTCCATGGCAGATAAACACAATGCCTAGAAACTCTATAGTTGTTGTTTTAGCAACAAATATCTCTATAGGTCTAGAGCTTATTAAATCAGTTGACCTCTCCCAAGTAACACTGGTAGCAACTGATATTGTTGGAAATGTTGATGTAGGCAATAACATCATTAATTATAGTGATGCGTGGCTCTACTGCATATACAAAGATAGAGATGCGTTGAATAGAATTGCAAGAGCTGTTATGAGTGTTAAGCCCTCTGTAAGTACTTCACAAGCTTCCTTAACACCCTTGCTAGTTGCTGTAGTTGTTGTAGGTGTTGCTGCTTCTATGTATAGAGCTTTTGAGGATAAGCTAAAGAACTTCATCGATAAGGTTAAGAGAGTTATCCCACTACCCATACTAGTGTTTCTGAGGATTAAGATAGAGAAGGAAGAGGCTCTAAACCATCCGCTAAGGAGAGCAATATATGAGGTTATCACTAACAGTGGTGCGATTAAGCTCTACGACCTTCTAAAGCTTGGTAGTAGAGCATCTATAGAGTGGCATGTGTGGATACTCATTAGAACAGGCCTTGTTTCAGAGGTTAGGGTTGGTAAGAAGAGGTACCTCATAGACCCCGCAAACACAGAGCAGTCACTCAAAACACTAATTCAACTTGATGAAGACGTTAAATGTATAGCTGAAAACAGCACTAAAAGACTAAAAGAATTAATAGCTATTTGCAGAACAGATGAAGAGACTATCAACAGAGTGCTTGAGCTAATCAGAAAAACACAGTCCACAGCAACACTATAACACAATGCAGCACGTGATAGTTAATCACTACTACACAAGACAAGAATATTAGCTGAGACAGAGATTTGTGTGCTAAACAACTATTATAAAGGTTAAGCTGGATAATTTTTGCTAAATGCTAGTGCACCGCATTGTTAAGCGACTTAATTATTTGAGGTTAGGAACTCTTTATAGCTTTTATCTAAGTACTTAATACTCTTAACTACTACTTTTCATAATGGGTGTTGATATGCTTTACATTGGTTGCTGTGGTTTTTGCATGGCTAAGCAGAAGTACTACACAGTGTTTAACGCTATTGAGCTTCAAGATACTTTCTATAACCCTCTTGAGCCTGAGAAGCTCAAGTCCTTAGCTTCTGAAGTTCCTCAGGGCTTTGTGTTTGCTATGAAGGTTTGGCAAGCTAGAAACAATCTGCGTTATTCCTTCAGGATGCGAAGAGCGTGCTAAAGAGTTCTTGGGCCTAAGCTCTAAGTGGGGGTTTTGAAGAGCTGTGTAGAGTTGTTGGCTGGGAAAAGTGTGTTGCTTCTCAAATAATGCTTCTCTACAGCCCTGGTGATGCAAAGCTCATTTTTCTATACAATTCTCTTATCGAGAAACACGGACTACTTTATAAACACTCTTCGCTAGTTTAAGCAGCTTGTGAATAGAGGTGTGATTGAGGATGGGAGCTACATACCGCAACAAATACCCGCACTAGTACCTATGGTAGAGAAGCTGCTTTCAGATGCTGGGAAAGCTGAAGATGTTGCTATTTCTCTTCTCATGCTGAAAGGTGTTGATGTAAAAAGTGATGCAGCCCTATTACTTCACGCTTATTGAGAGACAGAGTATGTTCCTGTAAACAGGCACTACAAGAGGTTTCTAGATACCCTATCTCTCAGAATGGCATGGGTATTACCTGTTAAAAGTATTGCGAAAGGTCTTCCGAACACGTTCTTAGTATACTCATATATTACGAATAGGAGAATAAGCATACCTAGTATTAAATTGGGTACACCGAAAGAAGGAACATCAACACCATTTACATTGAAATCGTCTAACTACTTCAAACCTATCTTAAACATAAACATCGTGATTTCTAGCAGCTTCAGCAACACTAAAACCAGTATAGTTAGCTGTTAGAACAGCATCTGGAAAGAACGAGAATGGAACTCTATCAGGTTTCTTATCCATGTATACTCCTAAGCCTCTCCTTTCTCTCAAGCTTGAACTGAGAAACCATATACACCGCCAATCTATGCAAACACTTGTAGAATTATTTAAAACTCTAAACATCTAATACATAGATCTATAAACCGAGCATCTCCCCAAACATATTTAAACTCTGAGAGGAAGGAGATATCCACCAATATACCTAGGTTGATGATGTATGGAGTATAGACGGTTAGGTAGAACAGGTTTCAAAGTTTCTATCCTTACAATAGGTGGTTGTGGACCAGGGGTTTGCCCAGACTCTAACGAGGCTATTAAAGCTGTTGAAAATGCTATTATGGAGGGCCTCAATATGATTGATATAGCTCCGAGTTATGGAGAAGCTGAGGTTAGGCTAGGTTCTCTAATTAAGAAGTATAGGGATAGGCTTGTCATAGCTGAGAAAACTCTTGAGAGAACATATGAAGGTGCTTGGAGAGAACTTAAAACTACTCTATCTAGGTTTGGTGTAGATTCTATCGATATATACCAATTCCACGCTGTAAAATCTTTAGAAGAGTTGAACAGTATCTTTAGCGAGAAAGGAGCTGCAAAAGCTTTCCTAGAGGCTAGAGACCAAGGTCTCATAAAGTATATCGGTATAACAGTTCATGCAGATATGAGTGTTGCTTTAAAGGCTTTAGAGATGTTTGATTTCGATACAATCCTTATACCTGTATACGCAGCAGCTATGACTATACCTAGACCTGAAAACGATTTCAGACCTGTTCTAAAGATCGCAATGGATAGAGACATCGGTGTAATAGCTATAAAGTCCATCGCTATGAGGAGATACTTACCTGGTGAAGAGAAGAAATACACAACATGGTATAAACCTTTCGATAACCAAGAAGATATAGATAAAGCTGTTTGGTTTACACTATCACAAGAACCTGTTACTACATATGCCACAGCATGTGACATAAGACTCTGGCCAATGATACTAAGCGCAGGCAAGAGATTCAGAAAGTTATCACTTGAGGATCAAGAGAAAGTAATTAATGAATTCAAAGCAAAAGGAGCTAAACCACTATTTCCAGAAACACTGTACCAATAGAATAACTTAACCCTTACCTAGCCCTATTAAAATATCTTATATGTAAAACATATAATACACTCTAATCATAGTGTTATCTGGGGTTTGTATGCGTTTCGTTAAGAGAACAGGTCCTGGTACTAAGTTGAAAGGTAAAGTTATAGGGATTATTGTTGCTAATGAATTTGAAGATATAGAACTTCTCTATCCATTTGTTAGGCTTAGTGAAGAAGGTGCAGAAGTGGTAATAATACCTGTTAGAAAGGGTTTACATCCAAGACCTGCTGACCCTAGTAAACCTGTGACTGGTAGATATGGAACACCTATACCTCTAGAAGTATTCGGTCTTGGTGAAAGATACGTTATTAAGGAGTTAAACGAGGTTAAACCTGATGATATAGATGCCCTTGTAATACCAGGCGGGTTTTCACCAGATGCTTTGAGAATAGATGAGAATGTTGTTAAATTCGTTAAAGAAGTATACGAGAAAGGTAAGATTGTTGCAGCTATATGTCACGGACCACAGGTATTGATATCAGCTGGATTTGTCAAAGGGAAGAGAGTTACAGCTTATAGAGCAGTTAAAGATGATTTGATAAACGCAGGTGCAATATTTGTAGATGAACCAGCTGTTAGAGACGGTAATATAATAACAGCTAGAGTACCTGATGATCTGCCTGAATTCTGCCAACTTATAATAGAAGCTCTATCTAAGTAAGATAAAACATCTTCCTAAACTTAATACATTTTTATATATCTAATCCTGCTTCCTTATCTCTTCTATAAACTAGGTATATCAAGATATATACCTCTACACTCCTTTACAATATAAAGAAGCTGTGGTTAAAATGTTCCCTAATGTCATCAAAGAAGTAGTTTATAGATGTCTTGAATTTGTGTATTCTGTGAATGAGTTTCTAACTGTTGAAGAGCTTAGGAGTAGTAGTAGGAGGTATGTTCAGGAGAATAGAGATATAGCCGAGTTTATAGAGGTTGGCTATTCAAGAAGTGGTGATTCTGTTGAAGCTCTTGTTGTAAGAGGTAGTGATGAGAAAATTGTTCTAGCTTTCGGATTTCCACATCCAAATGAACCTGTAGGATCTATAACGTTAGAGTTTTTAACACAGATACTGGCTAGGGATAGGGATCTGCTTAAGAAACTGGGGTCTACCTGGGTTATAGTGAAGATTGCTGATGTTTTCGGTGCTAAACTTAACGAGGAATGGTTTAAAGGTGGTTTCGATCTTCTTAAATATGCTTTAAACTACTACAGATCTCCAGGATATAAACAAGTTGAGTGGAGTTTCCCTATACACTACAAAAACCTTAGATTCGATAACCCTGTTCCGGAAACAAAAGCTCTTATGAAGCTTATAGATATGTGGAAACCAACGCATATCTACAGTCTTCATAATGCAGGGTTCTCAGGTACATACTACTACCTAGCGGGAGATCTGGGTAGAGAAGTTCTCGAAATACTGTACAGTATCCCGAAAACCTTGGGGATTCCTATACATAGAGGTGAACCAGAAGCTCCATATGTGAGGAAGCTTTACGAAGGTGTATTCCTTATGCCTAGTACAGAGGATATCTATGATTGGTACGAGAAATACCTAGGGAAACCACCTATAGATATTATTAAGCATGGAGGTAGTAGCTACGACTATGCTAAAAAAGTTAACCCAAAAGTTTTCGAACTTGTAAGCGAAGTCCCATACATATACGATGATAGACTCGATAACGATACACCTGTAGGTATACCTAGAAGAGAGATCTTAAGGTTAGCTACTAGAAAAGAAGAAGAAATCATCACGGAGATCGAGAGTTACGTAGAGAAGCTGAAACCTTACATATCTAGTGATAACCCGTTCTACGAATCGATAACATACTTTGTTGAAGTTAATAAGAAGAGTTTAGAAGCTGAGAAGAAATGGGTTGAAGAAGATCCTAAACTAGATGAAAACGCTACCGTTGCACAGATATTTAACGCATACACAGTTACATTATTCGATACAGCTCTTAGATACGGACTTCTATACAGAGCTATAAACTTCGAAATATCCTCAGGAATAAAAACACCTTCCCTAGAATCTCTACGAGAAGAAATATATAAGAGAGTAGTTAACTACGTAGAGCTATTCAAGAAGTACTCGAAATACTATATAGTACCTATCGAAAAACTTGTGAAAATACAGCTAGCATCCATCATAACCACAGTTATAGGCGTAGATCAGTATACCTAGAGATAGAGCTCTATATCCTTGAGCAAACTAGGTACTTCAAAACATAGACCTTTCTCAAAATCTAGCAATACCTATAAACACCTTATGTCTTTACCTTTCTTCGCGACCCTATCTCTACTACTCTCGTAGACAGAAGTTTCAGAGTGATTGATATTTACGTAGTTTTAGTCGAGGTGTTAGGATAGCAAATATTGAGCTAGTCTTCTGTACACGGACCTAGCCACGGAGCTATCTCTTCATATCTCCATTTATATTTCCACTTACTCCACATCTCTTTAAACCACCATGGAACCCTAGGTTTTTTAACGATATCGAAGTAGTCATAGGGCTTGATATCTAGAACTGGTGTTCCTGTCCAAGCATCTAGCCCTTTAACCTTGATCAAAGACTTCTCTACAGAGATAAGCTCGACTACAGTTACACCGATAGGGTTCAGTCTTGGAGGGAATCTTGTAGCAAAAATACCGACAACAGGAAACTTCTCAATACCCCAAGGCTTAACCTTAAGCATAACTTCTGTAGCCTTATGCATCCAGTAAACAACTATTATATGCGAATACTCCTCAAGACCCTCAAGACCTTCTACAAACTCATCAAAGATCTTAATAACGGAAATCTGTTCATACCTAGACCTGGCAACCTTACCCTCACCAGAATCCTCAAGACCTTTCACAACAACACCAATAGGCTTTAAATATATATCCAAACCCACAATAACACCTATATGGAGAATCTATATCTTCACATTATATAAGCTTACCCAGCATCCCATGCTCAAGAAGTACCAACGTTTAAGAACTCTTTAAGAAACTAACATATATCCGGGGTCCAGGGATAAGTTGGTTGCTAAGCCACTTACCGTAGATCAGCCCTGGATCCCTCTACACCATTTCTTCGAAATACTTAAGATATGTCTAAAGCTCTTTACTTAAACTAAGGTTAAAGCTCCATAAATATCCTCTAGGCATACATACTTTTAGTAATAGAGAAGAGGTATTTTAAGAGTTTTAAACACTTATATTGTTGCTTAGGCGACAGTTCTATGGATGTATATGATCTTCCAATACCTATGGTTTTAATAGATATAGCTATAATGAAATCCTTAAGCTCCTTGAATTGTAAAAGCCGCTTAGCGAAGCATTAATTTGCGTAATACTCAGTTAAGGTATCATCTATTCTTCTCAACCTTTCACTACCCTTTTAAAGTGTACTCCTTCAAAACATCTACAGGATTCTTACTCATTATATCTTCAAACGTTATGAGGTCCTTAACCATTTTATCCATGTCTAGCTCAGCTATATTGGTGTAGCCATTCTCATCTCTATACACATAGTATGCCCTGAAGTTCTTTACCTCATCTCATATAGCTGTTGGCAACAATGGGTTGTACGATGATATCACAATGTATGCTTTTTTGCAAAACCCTCTTAATATAGTCTATGAGTAGCCTGAGAAGGAATGGAAATATGTGTGACTCTGGCCCCTCCAATAGTATGGCAAGCCTCTTCTCAAGTCCATGAACCTTAGCGTAGTTTATAGCAGAATTCAGTGCTAGCAGTATGTACAAAGTTCTTAATATACCGTCAGAGAGGGCATCGTAGGGCATTTCATACTCTTTATCAAATATTCTTGCCTCTCCAGACCTAAGAACGCGTATCTCCACCTTCTCGTTGAATCCTTCAGCAAACTCCCTATTAATGTCTGACACAACACGAGGGCTTTGCAAAAGTATGTGCGTCGCGTTCCAGCCTAGGTCACTCAAGATGTATACTGGGTACTGCCTGGCGTAAACAGCGTTCGAGACTATGTAGCCAAATCCACATGATTTTGTGCCACAGCTCTGTATTCCCAGCCCATACCTGTCATAGCTGTAGAGCCTAGCCTCAAACAACACATTAGCACTCTTAACAGCGTCAACAACCTCTGTTCTAGCAACAGCTGGGGATGTACCAATGTTCCACGGAACCTCAACACCATTTATATATACCTCCACAGAGCCATGCTCAAACCTAGCAACGCACCTCACATTAGCTTCGCCCGTAACACTAATCGCAATATCTTGGCTAATATCGTAGAATGGGAATAGGTTTCGAGGATCGGAAAACCTTGCTATACTCATTAACGGTTCTAGAAAGTGAACATCATTCCCGTACTCCTCGCCCAAGACACGAAACCTGTGGAAGTAGCCTGCAAAAGCTATTGCATCAAGAATATTTGATTTCCCAGAAACTGGAGCACCTATAAGAACAGTTGCATCAGCTAACTCCATCTCAATACGTTTTAAACTCTTGAAATTCTCAATAGCAATCCTCAACCCATATCCACCAACACAGCCATAACCCTAAGACTCTCACAAAAATAAATCCTTATCTCAGTAGCAATACAGCTACCTTGCCGAAGACGAACCTCGATAGAAAGCAAGCAAAAGTCTGTTAAGATATTCCTTAAAAAGGGTTCAAAATCTTTAAAGGTTTAGGAACTGCTGAGAACACCATCTACACTCCTTTACACATCTTCTTAGCTAGGGCTGTTTCGGTCTTCATAATCATTTGCAACACTTATTTTCATTAATGTTTAAGAGTTAGGTTTATAATCTCTGGTTCTGCTTAATTATTACAGCTGCTGATGAGGGGCATTGCCCCGACAAACCGGTTTAGCAGCTCTCAAGGGGTGCGTGCCGTTCACCCCAATGCCCATTGACCCCACTCCAGAGGTAGCAGTGCTACCTGTGAAGGGGTGGGCGAGGAGAAAGCCCCTAGATGCAACGAATAAACATGAACTAATGAGGATGAGCATCTAGGGACAAACGGTCACTACAAGATTATAGGTATCTGAATTTTATAGACTTTATAGGATTTTCCAAGAACTTGAGTACTAATAGATATGAACACTACAGATGATTACAAGAACTGAAGTAGCTCAATTGGGATAGAGGTAATGGGTTGAGTGAGCTGAAGATGAAATGCGATTCTAAACCAATGAATTGTTTAGAAATTCCAGCGCTTTAGGTTGAGGGGATGTCAAATTCGTGCAGTTATGTGAGCTGGATGCAGAGAGTTTAAAATGTTAAACCTTTTAAGCTGAGTCCTTGAAGTTTATTTCTTGGGTGTGGTAAATGGCAAAGGTGGTAGTAGATAAAGAGACATGCATAGCGTGTGGAGTCTGCTGGGCTCTTGCGCCAGACATATTTGAGTTGGATCCAGCAACAGGAAAGACTAGGATTAGAGATCCTTACAGGAAAAACGATAGTGAGAAAGAGTCAACAGGAGAAGTACCTGATAACCTAGCTGAGGTAGCGAAAAACGCTGCAGCCTCCTGTCCCACAGGCTCGATAAAAGTTGAGTAAGCAGTAGGCAAGGCTCAAAACAAACCATTAGCTACTTTTTTGCTTGCTTTAATAAATCCATTGGTTAATGTGTTAGTGACTACAATTTTCTGTGTAGAGTCATTGAGTGTGGAAGTTAGCATGGGCTGATCTTGAGGATCTTGAGATTTTCTGAAAAGCTGTAGATAAATTTCTTTCTCTTAAGTTCACTGATTATCATAGCCAGCCTTTCTTGCTCTATCCAATAGCCATAAGCCTTTCCCATACCAACAAACTTTGCTAATACAGCTTTTTTCCAACTATCTAGAGTTGCTGAATTAGCATCTGATAGGGGTGTTCCTGGAAGTGGTATAAAGGTGTGTAGGTGGAACCTGACATTCTTATCAACATTCCTATTCATAAATTTAACCGTCTCCTCAAAATCATCACTGGTTTCAAAGGGAAAGCCAAATATGAGGTCTATATCCACGGAAAAACCGCTTTGTGTAAGCGCGTCTATAGCGTTTTCAACATCTTCAACAGTGTGTCCTCTGTGCAACACTTTCAAAACATTGTTTGAGCCACTCTGAGCACCTACAATAACCCTCCTGTTGTGTGCAAAAAACCTCAAAATCCTTACACTATCCATGTTCACAGAATCTGGCCTAATCTCGCTGGGGAAGGTGCCAAAGAATATTCTGCCGTTGAAGTTTTTGGCAACCTTGCTAAGGCTGTGTAGAAGAACATATAGAGCATCTAAATTCGGTTTCACACCATCTCTACTACCATAGCCAAGCGAGTTAGGGGCTATGAATCTCAGATCCCTCAGACCCCTCTCCATAGACACTCTTGCGAGTTCAGCAACCTTCTCCACACTTCTATACCTAGGCAAACCAAATGAGTAGGTCACCTGGCAAAAGTGGCATGCAGAAGAACAGCCTCTCATAATCTCAATAGGGTTTACAATATTTCTCCAGTATGGGAAAGGAGGGTATAAGTCTAAGTCAATGTACCTACTCCTTTTCCTAAGAATAACCCTATCCCCATCAAGATATGCAGTGCCGCAAACCCTATATTCACTACTTTCGGCATAGTGCCTGAGGAGCTCTATAATTGTTTCCTCACCCTCGCCATAAACAATAACATCAAAGCCAAGCTTTTTCAATGTCCCCAGGGGATCCCCAGTAGCATGAGGACCTCCAGCTACAAGCAGCACATTTGGTGCATATATCTTTAGCAGCCTAATCAAATCAGCGATGTATGGAATTTGCGGTGTCATGAATGAAAAGCCTGCAACTATCTTTCGGCACATTTTTTGCATATCTAAAATGGTTTGAACAACATCTAGAACTCTGTAGAGCGGTATGCGAAATACCTTTACACCAGTATTATATTGCTCAACAGCAGCCATTATAGCGTTGGCGCTATACCTGTTATCCTTGTCAAATACTATGGAAAAGCATAGATCGCTGAACATCTTAATTACTCAACCGCAGTGCTTAGAACAGTCACTTAAGCAACACTTATATTTTTTGACTGCGTATTGAGGATGAGATGGTTTTGAAATGCTTGTGGATAGATGGGGGAGGATTCTCGATAGCTTAAGAATAAGTTTGACGAGCTTCTGTAACTACAGTTGCATATATTGTCATAGAGAGGGGTTTGCCAATAGAGGTAATGGGCTGAAACCTGATGAGTATAGAGCAATAGCTTATGTAGCCACATCACTAGGTATAGCAAGGTTTAAGCTCACAGGTGGTGAACCGCTTCTGAGGAGGGATGTGGTTGATGTTGTCAAGGTGTTTTCAGAGGCAAAGCCCGATGACCTCTCCATGACTACAAACGGCTTTTACCTAGAGGAACTGGCTCAGAAGCTTGTTGAAGCAGGTCTCAGAAGGGTCAATGTAAATGTACCCTCCTTAGATAGGGAGAGGTATAAACGTATAACAAAAGTTGATGCTCTTGACAAGGTTTTGAAAGGGCTTAGAGCAGCTCATGATGCAGGGCTAGAGCCCATAACAATAAATGTTACAGTTCTCAAAAACTTTAATGATGCTGAGTTCGCAAACCTCATAAACTTTGCCTCACAGAATGGCTATAGACTGAGGTTCATAGAGCTTGAGCCCATATCCCTACCTAAACCTGTATTTGAAGAGCTTTATGCCTCACTAAATCCAGTAATAGACTATTTAGAGAGAGTCTCTGTACGCAAGTATATTAGAAAGCTACATGCGAGACCTGTATATGTTTTGGATACTGGGATCGAAGTGGAAATAGTTAGATGGACACACAACACAGCATTCTGCATGGGTTGTACAAGGGTTAGGCTCTCTGCAGATGGGGTGCTCCTTCCATGCATAATGGCTACAAAAGGTGTTGATCTCAAGCCTTTTCTAAGGCCAAGAATAGATATGGGGAGGCTTAGAGAATCTTTCATAGCAGTTAATGGGATGAGGTTTCCGTACAATTTGTTGCTAGAGAAGCGCGGGTTTAACACAAATAAGGTTGTTGAGATATAGAGGCATAGGCTGGGTTGCAAGCCATGACTCTGTATAGAGATAGGATAGTATATAGTGAGCGGGCTGTGCAAGTAGCTTATAGAGATGGCTCTGTTGAGGTCAACAACCTTTTGGCAAGTGTTAGTGGTGTGAGGGTTAATAGAGATGGCTGCTGGTATATAGCCTCTAAGCAGGGAATGGAGGTGAATTTTGATGAGTTGGAGAAGAAGGTGCTAAGCATTGCTGAAGCTGGCAGCTGTGGCGATTTTGCTGAGGCTGAGCTATTTAAGGGTGTTGTGGATATAGGTAGGGAGCTTCCAAGAGAGGAAGAGGTTGTGAGCCTCTTGAAGGATGTGTGCCAAGAGGTTAAGGTGTCTTATGGTGTTAAGTGTGAGGCCCTCGTAGTTTTACGCGATGTTACAAAGGCTTTGACTAGGGAGAATGGGGAAGAGGCTATGGAGAGGAAGAAGCTAGCAGAGCTAGAGATAGGGCTCCTAGGAACCACACCCTATGGACACCAGCTATTCTCCTCAGCATACCTAGCCATGGTGTCGTGGTCAGAGCACCATGTGCTCAAAGCAATAGATGCTATATTTAGAGAGACATCTTCAAAGCTGGGTAAGGGAATTGCGGTGAAGTCTCTAAAACCGTATGAAGTTGGTAAGGCAACACTAATTCTCGACGGCATAGCCTCAGGGGCTCTGATTCATGAGCTCTCTCACCTCCTCAATCCACTTTACCAAGGCAGTTCGAGGCTCTTAGGGCAAAAGCTTTTTCATGAGAGTTTTGAGCTTTATGATGATCCTCTAGTTCCAGAAGCACCATCAATGAGGTTTTTCGATGATGAGGGTGTTGCAACGAAGAAAAGAACGCTTGTGGAAGAAGGTGTTGTACGGGATCTTCTACACACAAGAACAACATCAAAAGAGTTTTCATCAGAGCCTGGCTCTGCTTATGGGCTTTTCACAAAGCCTGTGCCGTTTCATGCAACACTTGTTTTGAGATCTGGGGACTGGGGCGATAAGGAGATTTTGGAGGAGACTAGGAATGGTTTTCTCATAGAGGGGGTGGCCATAGCTATGCTGGAAGAGGGGTACATCAGAATGGTACCACAGTACAGCTTTGCTGTAGAAAATGGCGAGATCAGAGAAGCGGTTAGGGTTAGAGAGGTAAAAATCCCCTTCGCGGCAATGAAAGCTATAAGCGCTATATCGAAGAACCAGAAAATAAGGGTATCAGTAGAGAAGAACTGGATCGTTACTGAAGTAGCGCCAAGGATCAGGATTGAAGGATATGTGAGCTAGATATAAAAAATGCTAGAAAAATAGCATTAAGCAACACCACTTCAAGCACATTCGCATCAAACATACATCGAGACTTCAGCAAAACCCTCTCATCCCCCAAGCCATACTGGAGCCTCATTTCATAAAGCTCTCTTAAATCAAGAACCTTGGCAATATAGGTGACAATAGTCTGCACAGCGCAGTCAATATCAGGACAATTAACGAGATTATCTGTAAGTATGTGAAAAACCCTTGACCTACCATCAAACACAATAGCAAGTGAGGTACTAATCTTCCTAGACCTAACAGCAATAACCACCTGAGCAACGCCATCAAACTTATCAAGGGCTTGAGATACCTTAAGCCTTAGAATACTGGCCGCGGCACTCAATTCCGCATCATCAATAGGTCTGCAGAGTTCATTAAGATACCTATAGAGCTCACCCTTATCCCTAAAAACCTTATAAAGCTCAGCATCGATATGTATGCAACAAGTATTCCACCTCCTCACTCTCTTTATAGCAGGGACTATGCTTTCATATATGTTCATAGCTATTATTTCATCTCCTCCCCCAACACCCATCTTAAAAACTCTTTCATAACCACCCAAGAGACCCTCCCTGCATCTCGAGCATATAATTTACTACTCTAAAGAACATGTTTTATGCTTTACAAATTTTTAGTAGCATCAATTTACATGAAGCTATATGAACTCATATGAAACTTAAAAATAGTTACCAACGGCTTATAAGCTCCGCAAAGCTCATGTATTTATGGTTACCCAGGTCTCTGAGAACAGCTTTAGAAGGGTGTGGGGGTTTAGGGGCAGTGATGAGCTTGAGAACTGTCTTAAAAGAGCTTAAAACACTATAAACAACAGCTCTAGAGTGAACAGCCTCTGACTGCTCTAGTCAGATGACAGATATGACCCTAAATATATGTGGAGAGCCTATGAATAGTGTCTGGAAGATTGTTGCCATGCTTCAGAGTGGGGGAATCAATGTGTCTAGTTGAAAAGTTTTGTGTGGTGATGAGTGGCGATGGCATTGATTGGTGATAGAACCGGGATAGAGCTGATTCTATAGATGAGGTTTTTCAGGTAGTGATCTAGCTCGATAGTATTGATTGGGAGAGGAGTAGAGGTATTGAGGACAAGTCTTATAAAACTTCATCACAGTTCTATTTAATTAATCTCTCGTCCTTGGCTTCGCAACTCTCAACACCTTTTTATCGGGATTTGCTTCAATCAGCTTTACTTGCTACAGCTAATCCCCTTCCCCTCTCTGAAGGGCGAGGCTTTTAGTTGTAACACATTTTTGTCAAAGGCTTTTGTAGAAGGGTTTTTCAGCATCTTGGTTTTGGTTTATGTTTAACGATGCTCAAGGTGCTGGGTCTTTGTGAATTGGTGGTGGTTTTATAATTTGTGTAGAATTATGGTTGAGGTTGTGTTTGGTGTGAATGCATGTTGGTGTTGATGAGGCTAATTAAGGTTTATAAGTGTTATCCTAGCTGTAGTTTTGACTTGAATGCTTTACCTGTGGGGCACTTAATTTGAGTTCTGTATTGCTTGAGCTAGCCAATGCACAGGCTTATTATAGGCAAAGTATGGGTGCTATTCAAAGAACCATTAAGGCAGTTGATGGTGTTTCGCTGAGGATTTTTGAGAGAGATGTTGTTGGTGTTGTTGGTGAGAGTGGTTCTGGGAAATCGACACTGGCAAATGTTATGATGATGAATATTAGGCCTCCTCTAATGTTTGTTGGGGGCTCTGTGAGGCTTAATGTGGGTAAAGAGGTTCTGGAGTTGCAGAAGCTCGATAGGGATGTTCTTAGGGAGAAAGTGTGGGGAAGGGAGATAGCAATAGTTCCTCAATCAGCCCTCAACGCTCTTATGCCTACTCTAAAGATAAGAAAGCTTATACTCGATGTTGTGAAGTCACATAATCCTGATGTTGTTGAAGACGAGGTTATAGGTCTTGCTTTAAAGAGATTTAGGGAGATAGGGTTACCTGAAATAGCTATTAACATGTATCCATTCGAGCTTTCTGGCGGTATGAGGCAGAGAGCAGTCATAGCTATTGCAACTCTTCTAAACCCAAGGCTTTTGATAGCAGATGAACCCACATCAGCGCTAGATGTTGTGACACAGAAAATGGTTCTAAAGACATTTCTCGATGTGTATAACAGGAATATTATCAAGAGCATAGTGTTCATAACCCATGACATAGCCACGGTTAGGCAGATAGCAACCAGGATTGTTATTATGTATGCAGGTAAAATAGTTGAAGATGGTTCTGTAGAGGAAGTTGTAGCAAAGCCTCTGCACCCCTATACAGATGGGTTGCTAGGTTCAGTGCTAACACCTGAAGAGGAAATCAGGAAGAGGGGATTGAAATATATACCGGGTCAACCACCTGACTTAGCTAATCCCCCACCTGGCTGTAGGTTTCATCCTAGGTGCCCATTCGCCATGGATATCTGTAGAAGGGAAGAGCCACCCTTCATAGAGGTTGAGAAGAGTCGTTTTGTTGCGTGCTGGCTATATTCAAAGAGGTGATTCTCTATGTCCATGCTGGAGGTGAAGAACCTTACAAAGGTATATGAGATGGGTCTCATAAGAAAGAGAAGAATTGTTGCAGTAAATGATGTCTCATTTGATGTGAGTGAGGGAGAGATAGTATCATTGGTGGGGGAGAGCGGCTCTGGAAAAACAACTACAGCAAAAATGGTTCTGAGACTGCTACCTCCAACGGCAGGTAGTGTGGTGTTTCAAGGGAGAGATATTTGGAGGGAGTACAAGACTAAAGAGGATTTAAAGGAGTACTGGAAGAATGTTCATGCAGTATTTCAAGATCCTTACGCTAGCTACAACCCATTTTATACAGTTGACAGGATACTGAACCAAGCACTAAGACTTTTGAATATTGATCCTAAAAGCAGTGAGGGAAAGAGACTAGTGAGAGAAGCACTATCTTATGTAGGCCTAGTACCAGAAGATGTGCTGGGAAAGTATCCTCATCAGCTTTCAGGTGGGCAGAGGCAGAGGATCATGATAGCCCGTTGCTGGCTCTTAAAACCAAAGCTAATATTGGCAGACGAGCCTGTGTCTATGATAGATGCATCAATGAGAGGGGCAATAATCAAGCTATTCATGAATTTGAGAGACGATTACAAAACATCAACAATATTCATAACACATGACATGGGATTAGCATACTACGTCTCAGACAAGATACTCGTTATGTACAAGGGGAAGGTAGTTGATCAGGGGTCTCCAGACGAATTAATAAAGAATCCAAAGCATGAATACACAAAGAAATTGCTAGCAAGCGTCCCAACATTATACAAGAAGTGGTCGTGGGAGTAGTGAGTACATATCCAGATACGCACAAATACTTCCTAACAATACTTCTATGGGCCCTCATACTCGAGATAATAGTTATGGCCTATTACGCTAGTAAGGGGGATCTGGGCTTCTACTTTCAGTTAACAGCATTCATAACACTCATAACAGCTTTGGGTATATGGGCTATAATAAGCAGGATAAGGAAAGAGATTAAGGAGGGTCTCTAAGTATTTGACTTAAGCATAGTGAACTCCAGGAAGTTGGGAAATTTCTTGTATAGCTCTCCATTCTTTTCGACTTTAAGTCATGAGCATGTTGTGAATGTATATACATAGTGTTTTCAAGTATTGCTAATTTATTGCCTTGGGTAAGAAGTTCTATTACTTGCTTTGTTCGAAACTTTTTTGTGAAATGATTTTTAGATTCGGCTTCCTCTAATAGAAATTACCCCCTCTCCTCCGATATTACTACAGTAGCACTAGCCTGAACTGTTTGTGTAAGTGGGTTGTTTATGGCTGTAAAACAAAACCCTTTGTTGCTAATAATATTGTTTGCTAGGGTGTTTAGATCTTGACAAGCGCTAGGTCGTTAATAGAGGAGTACATATCTGGTTTGGAGTGGGCTGTGAGGGACAATGCTAATGTTCCTGTGACAGTCTCTGGGCTCATGGCTCATCTCCTCGGCTCTATACTATATGATGAGGCCTCTACAGCTATTCCAAGATCTGCTCTCAGGCTTCATGAACAGGGCTGGCTATATATATACAAGCTTAGGGATGGCTCAGTTATAAGGCCTTACTGTGGTGGTATAGATTCTAGGCTAGTTGTTGAAAGGGGTTTGAAAACCCCTACAACTGTATCTAGACCTCCAAAACATATGGATTCAGCTGTTGACCAACTTGTGAATGCAATCTACATATTTAGTCAGGAAAGAACAGGGGCTGTTGGGCTATATGGGGTGGATCTAAACTTAGCACCCTTTGCAAGAATGGATAAGCTTAGCTATGCCTCTGTTAAGCAGAACATTCAGAGGTTTATCTACAACCTTAATTACCCTTTGAAGAGTGGACAAAGCCCATTCTCAAATGTTGTGTTTGCAGCTAGCAACAAGTTCTATAGACAATTGCCAGCACCTATGCAGAGTAGTGGTGATAGGTTCAGGACGCAGCTAGCTCAAGAAAGCTATGAGAGTTACTTGGATGAAGCTAAGCAGATTATAAAGGCATTTCTAGAGGTGTTTGGCGAAGGCGATGCTGTGCACCAGCCCTTCACATTCCCAATACCAACAACAATATTTAACCAAGACCTCGTTAAAATGCTTGATGATGATCCTGAGCTTCGCGACGCTTACTGGACAATGATTGCCAGGACAGGGCAGATGTACTTCCTAAACGGTTTTAACAATAGCAATGCTGAGGATTTGTTTAGCTTTTGCTGCAGGCTTCTCAGCGACATGAAGAGGGTTAGGGAGATACTGCACCAAGCTAAGGGTGTGTGGGATATGCCTCCTTCAGTAGGCTCTGTAAACGTAATCGTTGTAAATATGCCGAGGCTAGCAATGATTGCAAGGACAAGTGATGATAGGAGAATGCTTGATGCATTAGATAACCTGCTGGAGATCTCTAGAGCTACCCTGATGTGGTTTAGGGCTAGGTATGAGAAGCTATTCAGAGCAGGGATGTATCCAATGACAAGGGAATACATAGACCCTGTAAACCCATTCAAGTATTACTACAACACCGTTGGAGTCATTGGAATGGCTGAATATATATCCACAATGCTTGGCGAGCCATTCTTCTGGCAACAAGTGCAGCCCAGCGACATCCCGAAAATCGTGAAGCTCTACAGCGATATATTGAGCTATATAAACAAGAGGCTTCAGGAGTTTGAAGAGCAGGATGAGGTTCTGTACAACGTTGAGGAGGTTCCAGGAGAGACTCTAGGCGTTAAACTAGCTTGGAAGGATCTGGAATTCGCTAAAGAACTCTCAGCATCTGAAGATATGAGGGCTTACATACCAGTTGGAGAGGTTGATGGGAGGAAGCAACCGTTTTACACAAACCAGCTCACACCACCCTACACAGACCTCCACCTTAGGTGGCAACTAGAAATAGAGTCTAAGTGTCAGAAACTTTTCACAGGTGGTGTAATAAAGCATGTATTTGTTGATGAGGAGCTCGATGCAGAGACCATGGCAAAGTTTATTGAGAGAGTTATGAGAGACACAGAGGTTATTTACATGAGTATAACGCCAACGATATCAGTGTGCCCAAGCTGCGGCTTTAGAGCTGTGGGCAGGCTCTCTAAGTGTCCAAGGTGTGGAAAGCCCTTGGATCTATGGAGTAGGATAGTAGGCTACTACAGACCAATATCATCATGGAATTCTGGTAGGGTAGCAGAATTCGTACTAAGAAGGGATATGGGGAGAGATATTCTGGAAATGGTTTAGCTAATGCACTTAAAAACTGCTTAAAATAAGCAAAAGAAGCCTCTTGACACACTATTCATACAAATCAAAAACACTCTTTTATAAAAGGTTAGGGCGACTCTATAACTGCAACTTCTAAGGACTCCTCAATAGCAGTGCTGATTACCTCCGCATTGCCAGTATCATCATTAATTGTAGTGCTGGAGCCATGTTTAAGGCTGATTATAAAGTCTTTGTAGAGATGAAGAACCTTTTTGAATCTGATGCTAAAGTCTTCATCAAGCATCCCAGCCTCTCTGTATGCATCAACAAGTATAGATGCAACTACATATCCTGTAACACCGGTTTTATAAGCAGTATTGTATTCTTTTAAGAGACTCCATGCCTTTACATTCTCCAGATGATCTAATACCACATCAGCGAGCTGTTGGCATATCAGGTCACAGCTCTTCAAAATATTGCCACCTATAGCAAACTTCAAAAAGGTATTATTCTTTAAAATATGCAGCTCATTATGTAGTGAAAGATTTATTGCACAACTCTATTGAAAAACTTTTTATAGGTGTTCAAAACTTGTGTAGATAAATAACATGATATTGGTGCTCTGTTCTGCTATTTAGCAATCCATATTCTGATGTTAGATAGCATACCTTTTAACACCATATTTTTTGCTGAGGATCCGCAGAATAGCTCTCCTTTCGAATCCTCTACTTCAAAATAAAGAGTTTTCTTGCTTGTGTCAAGCAATATCCTAGCACTTCCTCCAGGTAGTGTAGCTGAAACATATACATATCTAGGGTTAGCTGTGCTAGTTATAGACATTATCTTCTCAAAAACTTCGTCATAGCTAGCACTACTCAGCTGAGTAGCAATGTTAGCAACTTTAATTATTGCATAAAGTTTGTAGGGGTCCTCGCAACTCTCAGTCACTGTGTATTCCACAAGCTTTTGTTCAGCTTTTAGCTGTTGAGGAGTTTGTATAGGTACTGGTATAGGGGTGGGTATCTGAGCCTTAGGCCCTACTTGTTGCAGGGCTTGGGGTGTTGGTGGGGTAGGTAAGGTTAGAGGTATTTCAGCTTTTAGCATATCTGAAAACCATTTAGGCGTCTCTTGCTGAGAAATAGCGCTGTATGGAAATACTAGTATATCTAGGTATATCATGCTCTCTGAAAGAGAAACCACCTCTACAGATCCATCAGGAGTCTGCAAGTATTTACCTAAGGCACTTACGCATGTAGCACCCTCAATAACAGAGCCTTTTTCGATACCCCTACATGCAACTAAACCCCCTCTCAACACCTCTATGGATATGTATATACCTGTAGACAGGTTTCTAAAGGTTATTCTACCAGTAAAGCCCTTACTAACATACTCTGAAATTACCTTAGCTAAAGGCTTGAGCGAGGCATCTACAGTAGTCAAAACTTCGCCACTACTTAGAAACACTTCTCTCGCCACAAAACCTCTTACAGTAACAAGAATATATCGCTATATATCCTTTTCTCTCCAAAACACATAATGTGGGAAAAGTTTATAAAGCCCTCATTCTCCTATACAACAAGATACTTAAGAGGCGTGTCTTTATGAGCTATGTTGTAAGAGACTTTAACAATGTTGGAGAGTTCATGAAATTCCTAGATGAGGAAATTGCGCAGTATAGAAGAGTTCTTGGTGAGTTGTTGAAGAAATTGGAAGAGTTGAGGGTTAGAGCAGAGTATGAAAAGAAGATTAGAAGTACCTTGGCGAAGCTAGGGCTCCCTGAAACAAGCCCTACAAACGAGATATCGTTAAGAAGTGTAAAAATTATTGTTAATCCATCAGCATCGCAAGAGCTTTCATCACTAGAATCAGCTATAGAGGCTTTAAACAATAAGTTAACGCAGCTTACTGCAATAAGAAAAGAGGTTGAGGTTCTTGGGGGTGTAGATGTGGATGTAAAGCTCTCTGTAGTGTATATGGATGGACTTCCAAAGCTTATCATACTCAGAATATAAAAACAATTTTTATGTTTTGAATACTATTCTCTCCAGAACCCTAAAACACCTCCTCTTCTCTAACAAGCCTTCTCGCTATAAGCGCCCTTATCTTAAACCCTATGTAGACAGCTATGCCAATACCTATTAGAGTAGCTATTAGTGGCATAAACCTCCAGATAAGGGTCTGTATAGTGGGTCTCATATAGACTATCTCTGTTGTGTCACTACCAACGTTTGCAATTATGTTGGTGCTATAGTAACTTGGATGAAACACCACTACATCGTATGCTCCATAGGGTAGCTTTGTTGATACACTGCCATCCTCTGATGTTATTAGAGAGGTTATCACACTCTTAGTTTCAAGACTTGTTATCACAACGCTGGCATCCCTTATTGGTGTTGCCCCTTCTCTCACATACACTGTTAATGTGTATAACTTTCTATTGATGGTGATGGTGATGCTGGTTGCGTTATGCAGTGAAACTGCAACAGGTTTTGCGATATCATATATTGCTGTAAACGCTGGCTCAGGTGCCAGCTGTATGCTGTAAGAACCGTAGGGCAGCGTTACATTGCCACCGCTAAACCTATCCGCAGCTTTAGTGCCGTTGACATATAGCTCAAAATACCCCCTAACAATCCCTATAGGGTAATCCCTGACATTTATTGTAAGAGTGTACTTAACTCTGCTAATCCTGATATTAATGTTCATAGGGCTTGTGAGAGAAATGTTTGTATATGTAGGTGTATATACATTTTCAAAGCCCTTGATTGGCGCTATTCTCACTGAGTAGTTGCCGTATGGAAGTTGTGTCAAAATTTTTCTAGTGTTAGGATCCACAATCTGTGTAATGTTTACGGGTCCTAGCATGTTTACTGTTACAGGTGTTATTAGGGTTCCAAAATCATCTACAACCTCTAGGGACAGTGTGTGAATGGCTCTCTGCATAGTAACCTCTACAGTTTTATCGCTATCCACAAGCATTGTTTCAGTGAAGTTTGTGTAAACATTTTCAAAACCTTTTGCTGGGAAGACCGCGAGGATCCATGCACCATATGGTATAGATAGTGTTTGGATTCCTTCCCTAACTTGCCGTGCCTTGACAGTGTTGTTGAAGGCTATATTTACTGGCACTAGCAGTTTTTCGCCATAAGCGTCGCGTATGCTTATCTGAACACTATACAGCCTCCTATCTATAGTGGTCACAGCCTCTCTATCCCCATATATACTCAATGCAAGCCTCTTCTCAAGGTATACCCCCTCAAATCCTTTGGCAGGGGCTATCACTATAGATGTATTTCCGTAAGGCACCTTAAATGACACTGTGTATGTTTTTTGAGGTATGTTTGAGGAGATGCTATAGTTACCCACTAGTAGACTGAGTTGAAGTGGGGCTATTGGAGCACCACCAGAGCTGCTGTCTATGATGGCTAGGTTCAGTGTGTAGAACTTTCTACTCAAAGTAATGTTAATTGCTTTGTCTCGGTCTATGAACACCATGGATTTGTACTCATTGTAAGCATTTTCAAATCCGGGAACAGGTCTTATTACAAGGTAATGCGAACCATAAACAGCAGTGAAGGTTACTGTAGCGTTTTTCGTGAATGGCGCAACTGTCTTGTTATCCAGCACTACAGTGTATGGAACTACAGCGCCATCTCCAATACTGTCGCTAATTCTCAGCACCACCTTGAACTCTCTGTAAACAAGATAAACAGGTATCTCTATATCTGTAAAGTTCTCTACAACAATGTTATCCAGAGTCACATTGTTTATGTAGGGCTCTCGATAACCAACAAACAAGCTGTATCTCACACCAGGTATTATGTTCTCTACATCTATCAACCCATCCCTACCGGGTTTAAGGATCTTAGAGCCAGTGGGGTAGCTGAATACAGCAAAAACCCTGTCCATAGACTCGTTTGGCGGTATATAGATGTGCACCCTGAGTTTTGGCGTCGTTATTGAGCCGAGGGTTGTTGGCTTACCTGAATCAGCAACTCTATTCAAGTTCTTCACAACAGCTATGCTCTTTCCAGTGACTAGAAAAGCTGTTGTGAGGTCTGGGAGTATGTAGCCATCGATATACCCTGCCTCGTAGCCAAAGAGACTCGTTTCATTTCTAAGCAAAGGTACGGCTTTTTGCGGTGATAGCATTAGCTGAATGCCTTGGTTAAGCACCACTCCATACACATAACCCCCTGCTCCTACAGCTATTGACACCCTCTCTATGGCTGAGGTGAATGGGTATATGTAGTTGAGGCTCAGCTGAGAAGCTGCATAGACTCTAACCTTACTAGAAGAGCTACTGCTAAAAGCTGCAATGATGTAGTCTAGCGATGGATATGTCCCTACATCGATTAGCTTGGATCCGACACCCACATAATCCACCCTCCTGCCTATCACCTTTAGCTCCCTACCTTCAACAGCCATGGTGAGCACAGTTGCCAAACCCTTCTGGGAAGATCCAAGCACACCTATAATTGGCGAAGATTGAGAACTTGCTACAAAAGCCATTCTATCAACATCTAGTGACAAGGCTTCAGACATTTGTGCAGAAATGGAGTAGCTAATGGGGACAGCTGTTATGTCAAGTAGAGCTAGCTTTACTTGCATAAATGGCGGGGTTCCAAAAACCTTCAAAGCGTTTCTGGTGTCTGGAGGGGATGGTAGTAGTGCAGGTATTAGATAGACCTCATTATCTACCACCACATGAAGCCTTGGATCAAAGCTATAGAACCACACAACATTACCTGTGGCATCTCTTATACTAAGGTTAGCATTGAGCACAGTGTTACCGATTACAGGTAGTGGTATCCTAGCCACACCCCTACCATCAGCATTTACACCATATCTATAGCTAATGTTAAGAGCTTTACTATATGCAGTAACCTCTATTAGAGCTCCTGCAGCGGGCTTGAACCCCGCTTCTGTTACATAGGATATGTTAAGCACTAAAACTATGTAGTTAGCAGGGGTATATGCTAAGAAAACCTTTGAGGAGTCGAAGTAGATAGATGTTTGTGTAAATACCTTCAACGGTTCAACATCTTGCACATACACCTTATCTAGTGCTAGAGTTACGTTACCAGTTGTAAATCCTGCTCTAAACATTCCAGGAGCGTTTTCATCAAATGCATATATGTAGCAATTTGTGCAAGGCACTGTCTTAGCACCACCCTCACTCACAAGAGCAACCACTTTATAGCTTCCCCCAGACCCTTTCACCACATACACTTTATCCACATAGAAATCTGCGCCCAGCACTCTATGAACATACCCAACAACCTCACCTCCAACAACCCTGAGAAGCAGAACCTCACCCCTATCACTACCAACAACAATCCTCGTAACAGGATACCCATCAACATCTACCCATGTCGGGGAACCCGTTAATGGGTATATCTGCAGAACCTGGGGAACCTGATAAGGGTCAGAAACATCGAGAAGAGCAACAACATTAGAACCGCCAAAAACACCAGCAATAACAACCCTACCCTCGCTCACCCCAACAACATATCTCGGAGCAAACCCTAGAGAACTCAGGTCAACTTTGTAAACATATGCAAAATCCTTTGGAAGCCATGAAGATGTCTCAGATCTTGCATTAGTTGAAAACAGTGCTTGCATTGCTAAAATGAATACAGCTATGCAGACTAATCCCCACAACTTCTGGATAAACACCTTATGCACAATAATTCACCCTCTCAGAATCATATCAAGTAAGAGCTGTAGAAAATTTTTATAAATTTTTCAAATTTCTTTTTCAAATCTCTTGACTATAAGGTTTTTTAGTTGTGTAAGAGTTTGTAAAGATGAGGATCAGGATGCTCGGAGGATGTTTATGAGAAGTGTTTTTCCCAAGCTCTTCGAGGCTTTTGCGAAGAGGTCTAAGAGGGAGAGGTCTGAGGGTGCTAGGGCTGAGGTAACTAGAGTGGATAGGGTGGAAACAGTTGTGCATAGGCTGTACAGCGTGCTCAGGGGGTACAGGGTTGTTGAGGAGTACCCTATTAGAGAGCCATTTTCATATATTCGTATTGTTGAGGAGGAGGATAGTGGTAGGCTTTTTTACGAGGTTTACGAGATCTCCTTGAATGAGGATGAGGAGAGGGTGTTCAATGACATTAAGGAGCACATAGTGTGGGAGCTGAAGCCCATATCATCTCTGGATGTTGATGTATCTAAAGAGGTTTTGAAGACAGCTAGGAGGGTTATAAGAGAGTTTCAGATAAGGTTTACAAAGACCCCAACTCTTTCATGGAGTAAGATAGAGTATTATGTTGAGAGGGATTTGGTTGGGTTCGGGGTGCTGGACCCTATATTCAGGGATAGGCATGTTGAGGACATATCGTGTAATGGAATCGGGTTGCCTATTTATGTGTGGCACAGAAGGTATGAGTCTCTACCCACAAATATAGTGTTTCAGAGTGAGGATGAACTCGATAGGTATGTTTTGAAGCTGGCTCACATGGCTGGAAAGCACATTTCAGTAGCGTACCCCATTCTCGATGCCATCCTTCCCGGTGGTCATAGGCTTGCCGCTACGTTTAAGAAGGAGGTCTCAACAGCTGGCACAACATTTACCATTAGGAAGTTCAGCGAGTCCCCTATAACAATAGCTGACATGATAAACTATGGAACCATATCCCCCGATATAGCGGCCTACTTCTGGCTTGCAATGGACTTCAAGATGACTACGCTGATAATGGGTGTGACTGGGGCTGGAAAGACAACAACACTCAACGTTTTAGCCACTCTACTGAGGCCTACATACAAGGTTGTGACTATTGAGGATACACCAGAGCTTAGGCTTCCACATGAGAACTGGGTTCAGCTAGTCTCAAGACCCTCATATGTTGGTTGCGGTGTTGGCGAGGTGTCGTTGTTTCACTTGGTGAAGCTTTCTCTGAGGTATAGGCCTGATGTTATTATAGTCGGTGAGGTGAGGGGAGAGGAGGCATATGTCCTGTTCCAAGCAATAGCAACAGGACATAGTGGGATGACAACGCTTCACTCAGAAAGCATTGACGCAGCTGTGAAGAGACTTACCTCTCCACCTATGAACATACCACCCTCCTATATACCGCTGATAAACATAGCTATGGTTATAAGAAGGGTTCAGGTGAGGGATGAGAGGGGAAGGATAAGACCTGCTAGAAAAATAACAAAGGTATGGGAGGTGAGGAACTATGAGGACTACATCGAGGTCGCGTCCTGGGATCCACTTGAAGACGAGTTCACGATTAACCTAGGTAACAGTGTTGTGCTGAGAAAAATAGGTGAGTTCTCAGGGCTTCCAATAGATAGTCTTGTTGAGGAAGTTGAGAAGAGAAGGTCCGTGCTTGACTGGCTCGTTAGAACTGGAAAAACAGATTATAGGTCTGTAGCAACATACATTTATAGGTATTACATGAATCCAGAGGGGGTTTTGAAGGAGATAGGATATAGCCCTAGCTGACGGCTCCCCGCCATGAATGGCGAGGGCTCTGCACCCACTGGGGCTTTCCCTCATCTTTCGGGAGCACATCACGGGTGCGGCATCATGAGGTCAGGCCCCACCGCCAGCTTCGGGGAGGTGCAGGCTCATAGCCTGCTAAGCTCGCTTACACCCAACACCGAAAATAGATGCTGTAGCAAAAGATTTATAAGCTTTTCTACCCATCCCCGCCTTGAAAGGCGAGGCTTCCATTTGTGTGGTGATTAAATGAAGCTGCTGAGGAGAGCTCCTAGGAAGAGGGCTAAGGAGGAGAGAAAGGTTGTTAGGAGAAGGGTTGCTCCACCAACGGTAAGAGAGGTTTTCACAGCATTTTCCCTAACATTCTTTGAAAAACCTGGAAAAGCACTTGCAAAAACATTTGAATTTGATAAGGTATTGACGAGAGCGGGTCTTGCAATACACCCTGTGAAGTACTCTGCAGAGACCATATCCCTAACCATACTTACAACACTATTCACAGTAGTTGCAGCAGCGCTTTTCACCGCTATCGCAAAACCACCCCTGCTAACAAAAGTCATAGCGGTGCTTGTAGCGCTAATGATACCCATAATGGTGTTTACATATAGGTTTGCATACCCCTATCTAAGAGCTTCTATGAGGAGAAATGATGTTAATAACGAGCTCCCGTTTTTCATGGCCTATGTCGCCACCATGGCTAGGGGTGGTTACAGCCTTGAGAAGGTTATTGAGAGAGTGGCTAATTTGAGGGTGTTTAAGGCTGTTAGGGAGGAGTCTAGAAAGATCATAACCAGGATCAAGATGTTTGGCGAAGACCCTATTACAGCACTTGACTCAGTAGCCCTGGTGCACCCTAGCTCAAGGTTTAGGGATATAATACTGGGTTACACCACTACTCTTAGGAGTGGTGGTGATGTTCTGCACTATCTTGAGATTAGAACTAGGGAGCTTTTTGAGGCTAGAGCTAGAGAGGTTAGGGAGGTTCTGAACAGACTCATGTCTTTTCTCGAGGTTTACACAATATTTGGTGTTATAGTCTCTCTCACAGTATTTGTTTTCTTCGCTGTGCAGGGTGCTATTACTGCTGCGCAGCAAATGCAGAGAGGGGGCATGGCTATGTCCATAGATGTGGCAACACCCATGCTCTACAACTTTCTCGTTCTCCCAATACTCGGCTTCTCCATAATGCTTGCAGTTCATATAAATCAGCCCAGAACTCCTGTAAACTATAACGAGGTTTATGCAACTGTGTTCACCTTCATCCCAATATCGCTAGCGCTGTTCTTTGCTGTGCTCATAGTTTTGGGGGGTGTGGAGATATTTATGGCTTCCCTCACATTGTCAGGGGTCAAAGCACTTATAATTGCCTTGGCTGTGGCTCTAGAGGTGGTGTCCATACCTGGGTGGCTGAGGTACAGGGCTCTGGTCAAGGGTTATAGGGGTTTTGTGCAGGCAACAGCAGATTTTCTGAGGGATTTGAGTGAGGTTAGGAAAACAGGGCTTTCTCCAGAGAGGTGCATAATTCTATTGTCTCAGAGGAGCTACAGAGGGCTTACAAGGGTTATTGAGAGAGCTGCAGCAGCGCTCTCAGTGGGTTTTAGCTTAGAGGATGCTCTTAGAAAGGCTTTGAAGGGTGTTAGGGAGTGGTTCACTGTAGCAGCTTTCAGATTTCTCACAGACTCTATAGTTGTTGGCGGTGGGTCTCCAGAAGTTGTGGACACTCTAGCCAGGTTTATGCAGACACTGAGCGAGCTTGAGGAGGAGACTAGGAGGAGAATGAGAACACAGGTTATCTTACCCTACTTCGGATCAGTCCTCCTATCATCAATACCAGTAATACTACTCTACATGCTACTAGCACTAGCAAAAATACCTGTAGAAGCAGCAACACCACTGATACTAGTCATGATGACGGGGGCGATATTCAACTCATTTATAATGGGGCTCATAGCGGGGAAAGCATCTCAAGCAACACTAGCAGCAGGCTTCATACATGCAGCAATACTTGTAGCACTATCCACAGCAGTATCTACAGCAACACTACTATTCATAGGTGCATAGAAAGTGAACAGATTCATAGCAATAGTAATACTCATAGCAATAGCAATAACAATTGCAGCAATAGGCATAGCATGGATAACAACAACAATGCACACAATGATGTGGAAACCAGAAATACTAAAAATAATAGAGATGAAGCTAAACCAGCTACCAAACGGCACATGGATTTTGAAAATAGAAGCCACAAACATAGGCGAAGGAGATGCAGAGATATACAAAATAGCAATAACAAACATAGAAGAGAAAACACTAGACCAGCCAATAACCATAGAACCCGGGCACACAAAAGAATTCACAATACCACTAACAAAACAATACCAAACATACACAACATACACAGTAAGACTCTACCTAAAAACAGGAACAGTATACAACACACTAGAATACATAGTAACACCAAAGTAGCTGGCCGTTCACCCGAGAGCGGTTATTTATGGTGTTTTAAGGTTGTTTAGTGCCACCCTCGGGCTCCTCACGGTCTCCCC
>OFEJ01000045.1_pt1 | contig 37915 bp, 46 predicted proteins | sample 1521051 | NCBI WGS metagenome assembly OFEJ01 (sample SAMN06268701, study PRJEB24108) | sediment metagenome | isolation source: Joseph's Coat, Yellowstone National Park, Wyoming, USA | place: USA:Joseph's Coat, Yellowstone National Park, Wyoming, USA | reverse complement strand
GCAGTAAAACTCGAATCAACAGGATTACATTTTAGATTAGAACCGCATTCCTCATCACAATAACACTCTTGACCTTTTTTCTTTTTATCAGGCAAATACAAACATCCATATTTATTGCTAGATGGATTTTCTGGACAGCAAACATAATTTAAACCAAAAGCGTTGCAAGAACAATCAGCAGAATTCTTACAATTTTCTCCTATGTTTATGTTGCAAAAACCATCATTCAAGCATATAGAATTTGGGCCATAGCAATCTGGGCAATTTGACTTGCACTCTTCTGCTTCGCAAATACCATTAAAATTACAACCTACTTCTTTTTCTTTCGATAAAACCACTTTGCTATCTTTTTTAATAAAACAGACCTTTGTTGTTTCTATTAGTTCTGAATTTTCAACTTCTCGAGGCACAAGAAGGATAAATCCATAGTTCCTGCTTTCATATCTCAATAATCCGTTTTTTATTGTTATGTTGGAAAGAGGCAAATTTAGGCAATAATGTAAATATGATGAAGGATCTTTTGAGATTTTGTAGATAAGCGAAGCTATAATTTCTGCATCTGTTCTAACTTCTGATTCTTTTGTTTGAGAAGATTGAATTGAAGTATAAATTTGGAAAATGCTAAAGAATGCAATTCCAATTAATACCAAACTCGCTAAAAGAAAAAATTCGGACGCCATAGATTATGTTAAATTTATAATCTAAAATTTATCAACCTCTACTGAAAAAGCTTTTTAAATTTGAATTTTAAAAACAAAAATGAAGTCTCAAGTTACATTAGAAACCATAATAATGCTTGTTGTTCTTTTGGTTTTAGCCGGAGTGATGATCACTCTAATCCTGACTACATTGAAGCCACCTGCGTCTCCAGAAAAAGTTCTCTCAAAACAAGAATTCTTATCTCAATGTGAAAATTATTGTAATGATCCGGAGAAAACGGCTGAATACTGTAGACTTTACTGGAATGGGAATGATTGGAATGAAAACAAAATTCCGTATGAAACAATTCCCGTTGGAGCTTATAATTGGTATGCTTGTGAAGACAGGGTTTATTGTTTTCTTGTGAAACCATGCGATAGATTAGGTTCAGGTTTAGATTTATTGAAAAGATGTAAAGATATACTATGTGGAATTTATTTGGATAAGTATGGAGATGTTAATTTGGCGACAGCACATTTACTTAAAGATATAAGCTTTTCTAACAAATGTAGCTTTTCCTCAATACCCCCAGAGGAAAATTGGTATGATAAAATTTTTAAAGAGGGGTGCCAAGCATTAACACCTAACCAAGGTACAATTTCCAGTACAACATCTACTATTCCTCAACCACCATCTCCACCCGAAGGGTGAAAGAATGAGAGTCACAAAAATAACCTCGCTTTTTTCTCTAATATTCTTGTTATCATTTTTCCTTATTCTACCATCTTCTCTTGCCGAAATCTTTGAAATAACACTTCACAAAGGATGGAATGCGATTTCCATTCCTTATGAAAATTTTATTGTTGTTAAGATTGATAAGGACATTTATCCAGATGGTTACGTTTATGAAACAGGAACAAGCTCTTATAGAGTAGTTTCCTTATATTCTTTATCCAAACAGGAAGGTGCAATTTGGATCTATTCTTTTAAGGAAGGAAGTAAAATAACTATAGATGGATGGAATCCTACTGCTTTCTATCAAATTCTTTCTAAGAAAATCTATACTTCCGCCCAAAAACCAACCTGGAATTTTATTACTGTGCCTAAAGGTAATTTGCGAACGAATGATTTGAAGTCAATTTGTGAAAACATTAGAATTTATCATTTTAATGCTTCAGACAACTGTTGGTATTCATATAATATTTCTTCCAAAGAGTATAAGAGATTTTGCAAAGATAAATGGGAAGATTTAGGAATTTCGGAAGATTTAGAATATCCTGAAGGAATAGGAATCTGGTTGAAATTAGACAAAAGCTGCCACTCTAATTTTTTCGCACAAGCCTCTAACTACCAAAAGAGTTGTGAAAGCGACAAGGTTAGGGGTCAACCAGACGATGAAAAATGTGATGATGGAGAAGCATGCATGTTAGTTTCTACTTCAACTAGTAGCGGTCAGACAGTAAATGTGTGGAAGTGTATATCATGTGAAGAATTGAATCAACTATATCCAGATCAAAATGAATTAGCTGAAGAATGTAAGCCAGAAAAGCATCCGAAATGCGGTCTACAAACAAAAATTAGTGAAGGCAAAGAAATAAAATTCTGTACAGCGGCGAGTAAATCTTCTTTAATTAGATGTGGTGATAGAGATTGCGAACAGGGGGAAAAATGCTGTGTATGGAAAACCTCGTTGTTAGGTCTGAACTTGTGGTGGAATTATGAATGTTACAATCCTCAATATTTTGGATGTGGAGACAACGGCATAAAATGTATAGATTCCACATGCGACTCTCTATGTAGAAGCAATAATTTAGGAATGGGCTCCTGTAGTAAGTCAACCAGCACCCCTGCCTATAATGAATTTACTATTGATGGTAAGAAAGTTGCATGCTATTGTGAAAAATATCCGCCATCGCGGTGTAAGATTGGAGAACCAAAGTTAGATTTAACATATTCTATTTCACCTGATGAACTTCCAAAGCAATTCACTCTTTCTAAAGACCTTTCAATTAGTTTTGAATGTTCAAATGTAGTATTTAAAATAGTAAAAGATGATGTAGAAAAAAGAGTAGTGTACTCTACACCCACTCTACCTGATTCAAATTTTAATATTTGTGAAAGAATTCCCAACTGGCAATACTGGAGGCCATGTTATGTTACATTCTCCTTTCCTATCACCGAGCTACCTTCTAAATTTTTAATTCAAGCTGACAAAGATGGGGGAGTTACCGAAAATTTGGGTACAATAACTTTCAAGAAGAGCAATGAAATAGTATTTAAACTCCAATTAGAACCTTCTAAAACTACATACAAAATTGGGGAAACTGCAACTTTACGATTAAAAGGTTATACTGATTATCAAATTGGATTTTTAGAGCTTGAGGGATGGGACAAAACTAGTGGTTCTAAGTATTCTTATGCGATAAGTGGTAGTAGTATACTCCCTGGAACAATTGATAGAATAATTGAAAGCATAAAATTCACTTGGGAATCTAGAGAATACTGTTTCAAAGTTAAAGGAAGGGTTCTTTATGATCAACGGGAAATAGAAACACCTCCACTTTGTGTTGAAATTAGAGGAGTTGCAACCACCTCCACCACCACTACCAGTTCAACCACCTCCACCACCACTACCACTCCATCATGCAAAGGTGAGAATGAATATTGTTCTTCTGGTAATGAATGTTGCTCAGGACTTAGATGCATTCCAGATGCTTCTGGCATAACTTATTGTCGGGATCCGTCCAAATTCAGATGTCAGAACGGCGACCTATATTATGTGGATAAGCGGTTGGGTGGTTGTTTGTATTGTTGTTCAGATTCAAATGCCTGTGGAGGACTCTCTGCCTGCTGTAAAAAGAATGAGGCAGAATGTAAAGGAGGAACTACTTCAACCACTTCCACAACATCTACCACTTTAACCACATCAACTACCACCACAACTACTCCGTCATCTTGTTCTGACATTAATGGTGCGTGTTTAAGTATTAAGCTTTGTAAGAATCTTGGAGGAACTTGTAATGAAGATAAACTAGGTTGTGCAGAATGCTGTTGTATTGATTATAAGGCTCTAGCAAGACCTATACTATCAACCTCTTTAAACCTAAAAAGTGGGTGGAATTTAATTTCTTTTCCATTTGTAGATTATGTCATATCTCAAATGAAAGATGTTCATCCATACGTTTACACTTATAATCCAATCACATCTTCTTACGAACAAATTGATATAGCAAAAGCAAGTGGAAAAGGATTCTGGGTTTACGCATCTAAAGACACAGCAATAGAGATAATGGGAACACAATCATTGTATCCTGAAAACATTTCATTAGTAGCAAATAAACCAAACTTAATTCCAATACCAAAAGACGGTTTGAAAGTTATTTCGCAAAAAGGAAACTGTAAAATAACCAAATTCTATTACTACAATTCAACAGACCAAACATGGTATAGATGGAACGCTACGAATGGAGAATATTCAAAGTTTAATTATGAGAAAAAACTCTATGAACTTGTGAAAATAGATAAAGATCCATTTATTCCAGAAGGTTTAGCAATTTTCATTTACACAGAAAACGATTGCAGGCTCTCTTCATAGAAACTCTTGTGTCATAACATGCAAGACATTAGTGGCACATGTTTAGCAATTTTTGAGTTGAAGTAATAGAATTTATTTATGAGAATGAAAAATCTAAAATGGAAAGAAGTTTAAGAGATATTGAATTTCTTCCTCCTTCAGAATACTTTCAAAATTTCGTTGAAAAAGAGGAAAAAGCTTTTTCTCTTTATGAAACTTTGTGTAAAAAAACACCACTAAAGCTATCTTCTCCTAAAAATTTAAGAAAAGGATTAGAAGAAGCGATATGGCTTTCTGGATTGAAAATAACATCTGATGAGGCTTACTCTCTTTCAATTTTTTCTTTTTTTGTTTCTCTTCTAATTTTCCTTCCCCTTTCTTTAATAGATTTGCCGTCAAGCCTGATTTTTTTCGTATTTCCGTTTTTGATTTTAATTCATTTCCTAACATATCCAAGGTTTTACGCTGAAGTTATTAGAATAAGAGCAGCAAACGAAGCTGCGAGCATCATTTTATACATGGTAAGCTATCTTTCTTTAAACCCAGTTTACGATGCTGCTATTGTTTATGCTGCCTCAAGATGCCATGGTCCATTAGGAAACGATATGAAAAAAGCTGTTTGGAGTGTTTTTTCCGGAAGATATGTAAGTATGAAAGATGCTTTATCAGCCTTCAGCAAAAAATGGCTTTTATGGAATGAAGAATTTGTTAATGCATTAACGATGATGCAGTTAATAGAAATCGTTCCATCAGAGGAAAGGAGAAGTGAGATTCTACAAGCAGCTACAGAAAGATTGCTTAAAGGAAATTACAGAAAGATGGAATCATACGCAGAAAACTTGAGAACACCATCTTTACTACTTCTATTCTTTGGAATAATGTTACCTTTAATGGGTTTGATAGCCTTTCCCCTAATAAGTATTTTTCTAACAGGAGCGATAAAACCATTTTATATAGCATTTGGTTATACAGTTGTTTTACCAATAATTCTTTTTTGGATGTTATACAGAATACTATCAAAAAGACCTGGTGGATACTCTCATACAGAAAAAATAGAGGAAGTTCAGCCAAACAAATATATAACAATTGGAAAAATTCAACTACCAATATGGCCACTAGCTATACTTTTCGGAGTTTTAATTATGATGCCAGGTCTATTGCATTACACCGAACTATTTTCTTATTATTATTACATTTCAACAAACTATTCTCCATATAAAGCGGCAGAGTTATGGAAAGAGTATTCTCTATCTTCATATTCACAAGAAAGAATTTTAAAAGATACTTTCATGGCAATGTTTGTTATTTGGGGACTATCTTTCATTATAATTTTTGCTTACTTCTATAGATCACATAGACCATTCAAATTTGATCAATACATAAGAAAGCTAGAAGGTGATTTTGAATACGGTTTGTTTGAACTGCATTCAGCTCTTCAACAAAACATACCAATAGAAATAGCTTTAGAAAAAGTTAAAAACCAATATGAGAGGATAAATAAAACGGATTCACCAATTTATCACTTCTTCAAGCAAATTTATGAAAAAATGATAAAAGAAGCCAGAAGCTTGGAAAGCATATTATTTGGAGTAAAAGGTTTGTTACAAGAAATTCCATCTTCTATGATTAAAAATATTATGAGTATTATAACATCGGCAATCTCCAAAAGCGCCACAATTGCAAGCTATGTGACCAAAAATATTTCTTACTATCTAGGTAGATTAAGTGAAATAGAAGATTTGATAAGAAAGACAACAATAGAAATAACAACTAATCTGGAGATGCAAGGAAAATTAATTGCACCTTTCATGTCAGCTATAGTAGCATCTTCTGCGGTAATAATAATTCAACTTCTTCAGGGAGTTGCTTACATTTTGTCTTCCTTCCAAAAATTGCAAGGAGGAGCTGCTATAAGTGAAACTTTTTCCGATATTTTTGAATTGTTAAAGATACAAGATGTTATGCCACCAACTATAATGGAGCTGATCGTAGGAATATACTTTGTGGAAAGCATATTGATAATAGCATACTTTTATGTTGGAATAGCCAGAGGATTTAATGCAGTTCACAGAGAGTATATAACTTACAAATGGCTCTTATCAGGAATTATAATGTTCTCTCTGATATTCTTTGGAGTTATTTGGTCATTCCAGCCAATATATAACCAAATATCGGGGAGGTTAGGATAATGGATGTTTTAAAGACAATGGTTTTGATTATAGTCGCGATTTCTTTCTCTCTTTTAATGTACTCTTTGACCTCAAATTTGTGGTTTTTCCATAGAGAAGAAAAAATATCCGGAAGCAAAGATGTGATTATTTCGGAAATAGTTAGAAAAATACACGATTGTTACCAAAAAAACCTAAATGTGAAATACAGTGTTATTTGCTACAGATTTTCATTGTCATCTAATGAAGATATTTATGCCAGCGAGATTATTTCCAAGATAAATACAAATATTGTTCCTGTTACTAATGTTTTCTCAGAAGACCTACATTCAAATTCAAAAGTTATAATTAGGTTTGAAAATGGAAATATTTTTGTAGAGGAGGAAAAATATGAAAGCATTAGCTCTTGAAACTATAGTAGCAATTATAATAGCAATGGCTGGAATGATTACATTTCTTTATCTAACAGGATTTTTTAAGAATTCTTCAAACTGGTTTTATTGTAATGTATTTTTGAAGATTCAAAGCTTGTTTTACAAGAATCAGATATCTATGCCAGATGTTTGCAAGAATTATATTAAAGAGGAGGTAAAAGTTATTGAGTTAAACGAAACTAACAATAGAATTTTCTCAAGAATTTTGTTGGCATATATAATTGATTGCTGGAATGAAGCAGAGATTAAGGGTCTAAATAAAGACCATACTTGTTATGAAATTCATCTAGAAAATATCGTCGATAACGTAACAGAAGCAAACGTTACAAAAGTTTTGATAGATGAAGATAGATGTAAATCAATAGAAAACTCTGACTATGGCTGTGGAATACAAGATCAAATAATTTGGAATGTTGATGGTGAAGTTATAAGAGATCAGAAAATAATATTAATTAGATACAATAGCAAAGAAAGTGCCATAGAGGTAGTGGGATGAAGGCTTTAGCTTTAGAATACATTGTCCAATGGATAATTCTCCTAACAGTCGCAATGGTAATAATAAGTATGGTCATATACTTTTCAGATGATATAAAAAGGTTCATTAAGAGGCAGACAGAGGACTCTATTGTTCAACCGAGAGAAATAAGAAAACAAAATTTTATGAGCGGAGAAATTTTGACTTATGCTTATTCTTGTTGGGATAAAACTGGAGAAAAATATAGAGAAGATGTTGTTTGTTTTTATCTCTTTGGAAATTTTACAAATGTAGATAAGGATTGGGTTTTTAATCAATTCTCAGAGAGGTATCCTGATGGAAAACCAAGAATCGATTTGACTAACTTCAATACATCAAAAGAATATGCTAAGATAAGATTTAGGTGGGTTGATTTGGCCATTGTTGTGGAGAATTAACATGAAAGCTATTTCTGAGTGGTTTTGGGTTCTTGCTGGAATTTTGGCAGGTTTGATAATTTTATCTTTTGCAGTATATCAAATTTATAATACGAATCAAGCAATGAGCGAGCAAAAAACTTTAGAGCAATTTTACAAAATGAAAAATATTATAGACAATCTTTGCTGGAGCTTCTCCGGAAATACAGAAATTTATGAAATTAGCGTAGCTGATAGAGTTAATGGCATTTATGTTAGCTTAGATAAATACACTCAATATTCGTTAGAAGATTTAAAGGAAAAAATTTTGAATCAAGAATACTCATACGGCAATTACATTTGTATAAAAATAGAAAATAAGAGATTGAGATGCGAAGAATTATACTGCAATGCTACAATGCCTTTTATTGGTAGTGTTCCATCGAAGTTTTCTCTATCAGCATTAATAAACAAAATTTTTGGTAGAGGAGAAATTTCTGTATATAAACTAAAATTAGAAAAAACGGGAACAATAGTTAATGTAACATTAAGCGAATAAAAGATTTGGGACGGGTGGGATTTGAACCCACGACGCACCGGTCTTCAGCCGGTCGCTCTCCCGGGCTGAGCTACCGTCCCATTAATTTAGATTTTATTCAACATTAAAAAACTTTTTAAATTTGTTATTCAAAAATTTCAATGCAAAACATAAAAATTAATTCCTTCAAATATTCCTTGCCAAGAATTGAAATAGTTGAAAGAAAAGGAATTGGTCATCCAGATACAATTTCTGATTCTATTGCTGACAGATTTGCTTTGAATCTTGCCCAATACTATTTAAAAAAATACAATCAAATTTTTCACTTCAATGTTGACAAAGCTTTGTTGGTTGCAGGTGAAACTAAAACAAAGTTTGGTGGCGGAAAAATATTAAAGCCAATGAAGATTTTCTTTGGAGATAGAGCAACTTATAAAGTCAATGGTGAAGAAGTTCCTATAGATGAAATATTGAAACAATCTGTTTATGGATGGTTAAAAGAGAATTTGAGGTTTGTTGGCGAGAAAGAAGTTGAGATTATAAATGAAGTTAAGCATGGTTCTGAGGAATTAACTTCCATTTTCAAAAGAAAAGATGAATATTTGCCAGCAAACGATACAAGCGCTTTAGTCGGTTATGCCCCGTTAACAACTCTAGAGAAAAGTGTTTTAGAGTTAGAGAGGTATCTAAACTCAAAAGATTTCAAGAAAAAGTTTCCTGAAAGTGGGGAAGATATTAAGGTAATGGGATTGAGAGAAGACAATAACTTTACTTATACCGTGGCTATGGCTTTTGTTGATAAGTTTGTGAAAAGTGAAGATGATTATTTCAAGAAAAAAGATGAGATAAAAGAAGAGATAAAGAGATTTTTGAGTGAAAAATTTGGAATTAAGCCAGAATTATATTTGAACACTTTAGATGAAAAAGGTAAGGGAGAAGAAGGCTGTTATCTAACGGTAACTGGAACATCTGCAGAAGCTGGTGATTCTGGGGAAGTGGGAAGAGGAAATAGAGTGAACGGTATAATTGCTTTGAATAGACCTGCTGGCTCTGAAGCAGCTCCAGGTAAAAATATGGTTAGTCATGTTGGAAAAATTTACAATTTGCTTGCTTTTGATATTGCTAATAAAATTTACGAAAGAATAGGAAAATACAACTATGTTTGGCTTTTGAGCCAAATAGGAAGACCAATAAACAAACCTTTAGTAGTTTCAATAGAGGTTGATAATCTAGATAAAAAAGAGGAAGAAATAGTGAGAGAAATCGTAGAGAAAAGATTTGAAACTCTTAAGGACTTCTTGAAAGAGTTGATTGAAGGAAAATTTAGAGTTTGCTAAGTCTATACCTTAATCCTTCTTTCAATATGAAAATCAATACACCTAAAACAACTCTTACTCCCCTTTTAATTCCACTTTTTTTGTGATAGAAAACTTTTACAGGAACTTGTTTAACTCTTATTCCATTTTTGATTGCGTCACTCAAAATTGAGTTCTCTATTATATAGCCACCATGTATATTTTTTATCTCTTTTATTGACCTTTCTCCAAAAGCCATATAACCACAATTCGTATCTTTGAATTTTGTGCCGTATAGAATATTGAATAAAGTTTTCCAAACAAAATTTCCTAGTTTATGTCTAAAAGGTACTTCTCTCCAGTTTCTATATCCCATTACAAGATCTGCTTCTCCTCTTTTGACTGGCTCTAAAATTTTTCTTGCTTCTTCAGGCAAGTATTGCAAATCAGCATCTATAATAACAAAATTTTTTATTTTTCTTTTTCTCGCAAATTCAAAGGCAGTTTTTAAAGCTTCCCCCTTGCCCATATTTGTTTTGTGTCTTAGAACTATTGCTCCAGCTTTTTTTGCCAATTCATATGTTCTGTCTTTACTTCCATCATCGACAACTATTACTTTAAATTTCATTTTTCTAAGTCTTTTGACAACCTCGTATATATTCTTTTCTTCATTGTACGCTGGTACAATTGCATAGTCCATTAATTAATTTGTATGTCTCATATATGAATTAATGATATGTCCGAGATGCGGAAGGAATGTCGACAAGTTGTATGACAATTTATGTTTAGATTGCTACATAGATACGCTAGATATGCAAAAAATTCACATAAGAAGATGCAAGGTTTGTGGGAGATATTTTGTTTCGAATAGATCATTTGAAAATAGAGAAGAGGCTATAGAATTTTACAAGAAAAAGTTTCTTTCTAAGAAACTTGGTGAAATTGTAAAAGTTTTGCCGAGCAACAAAATAGAAGTTTTTGAAAAGGAGTTTGTTTGTAATGAGTGTAGAAAATTTGTTAGTAGAAAAATAGAAGCAATTCTTCAGCTTAGAGGAGAAAACGTTGAAGAGATTGTAGAGAAATATGATTTGATTGGAAAGCCAGTTAGAGGAGGTTTTGATATCAATTTTTCGTTGAAAAGATATGCTTATGAATTAATTAATAAGCTCAGAAAAAAATATAACTTATCGATGAAAGTTTCGAGAAAGCTAATGGGATTGAGAGAAGGTAAAAAAGTGTATAGAGATACGATATTGGTGAGTATAAATGGCAAAAAAATATGAGCCTACTCCAGAGGAAATGGAAATAGCTAGAATTAGGTTGCCCAGAGAGGGAGAAATTTTGGGTATTGTTGAAGCTATGGTAGGTGGAGATAGAATGAAGGTTATTTGTGATGATGGTAAAGAAAGAATTTGTAGAATTCCCGGGAAATTAAGGAAAAGAGTTTGGATCAAAGAAGGAGATTTGGTTTTGGTCATGCCATGGAAAGTTCAAGGAGAAAAAAGAGGGGATGTTATTTTCAGATACACGCCAACTCAAGCTTCTTGGTTGAAGAAAAACGGCTATATAAAGAACCTACAGGTATAAAAATGGAAGATTTTTTATCTGAAGGAAAAGTTGAAGGAAAAGTTTATGATAAGAGAACTTTAATGGCAATTTTCAAACTTATGAAAAGAGGAATTATAAAAACGTTAGAATCTACTGTCAAAGAAGGGAAAGAGAGTGTTGTAGTTGCGGCTAAGAATAAAGAGGGAGAATGGTTGGCTGTAAAAATTTATAGAGTTGAACATTGTGATTTCAAAAGTATGTGGAAGTATCTAATTTCTGATTATAGATTCGAAAGAATAAGAAAAAGTAGGTGGCATGTTGTTATAAATTGGGCAAAGAGAGAATTCAAAAACATGCAAATAGCTTATGAAGCTGGGGTTACTTGTCCAAAACCAATTTCAGTTTATGAAAATGTTTTGGTTATGAGTTTTATTGGAGAAGACGGAATTCCAGCACCAACTTTAGCTCAGCTAGAGAAAGAAGAATTGAATTGGGATGAAATTTACAATCAAGTTAAAAATGAGATGATTAAATTAACTAAGGCAGGAATCATTCATACAGACTTAAGTGCTTTCAACATTTTGTATTACGATAAAGCTTACATTATAGATTTTAGTCAAGGAGTAACTGAGAGACATCCTTTAGCTTTACAATTTTTAGAGAGAGACGTTAAAAATATAAATGACTTTTTTAGGAGAAAGAATGTGGAAATCGATGAGAATCTATTTGAAACTTTAAGGAGGTTGATTGAATGAAAGAAACAGTTGTTTTGACTGAAGAAAAAGCAAAAATGCTCAGAAGTAAAAAGGAGTGGATAGAGAAAATAGAAAAGCTTAGCAATTGCAAAATTTCTTTAGAAGATCAAGAAGTTACAATTGAAGGTGAAGACCCAATAATTGTTTTGAGAGTTAAAGAAGTTTTTAGAGCTCTTAATAGAGGATTTGATTTGGAGTCGGCTTTGTATCTTTTGGATGAAAGCTATTTCTTAGAAGTTATTAATGTTAAAGACTATGGAAAAACGAGGAATAGAAGAATCGAATTGAAAGGAAGAGTTATTGGCACTAGGGGAACTATTAAAAAAATGATTGAGGAAATGACTAAAACAAAGATTAGTGTCCATGGCAACACAATAGCTATAATCGGAAAGTGGGATAACTTATTGTTAGCAAAGAAGGCTGTAGAAATGATTTTAGAGGGGAAAATGCACTCAACAGTTAAAAGATTCTTAGAAGAGAATGTAATAGAGTAAACAATTTATAATGGGAGAATAAAAATATTGGTTTATGGAAGACGGAATATCTACAGAGGAACTTGCAGAAAAAATAAGAGAAGTTAGTATAGCGGAGTTTTTTGAGAAGAATAGACATTTACTTGGGTATGAAAATCCGACAAAAAGTTTATTTACTGTTGTCAAAGAAGCAGTTGATAATAGTGTTGATGCTTGTATAGAGGCAAGAATTTTACCAAAAATAAAAGTTAGTGTAAAACAAGTTGGAGAAAATATTTACAAGGTTAGAGTTGAAGACAATGGTCCTGGTTTGCCACCAGAAAAAATTCCAATAGCATTTGGTAAATTTTTAGTTGGAAGCAAGTTTTATAGATATAGGCAAAGTGTTTGGAAAAACGAGGTACTTCCTGTAAAAATGAATGACAGAATTAAATTTGTTAAGATTGGAGAATTTATTAACAAGTTTATTAAAGACGAAGAAGGAATAGTTAATGTTGAAGATAAGGGAATAGAAGTTCTCTCTTTCAATCCTCAAACTCTTAAATTAGAATGGTCTCCAGTTTCCCATCTCATTAAGCATGTAAACGATGAAGAACTGTTTGAAGTAGAAACCGAAACTGGAAAAAAGATTAGAGTGACAGGTTCGCATAGTCTTTTTGTTTTAACGAGAAGTGGAATAGAAGCAAGACAAACTATTGATTTGAAAGAAGGGGATTATCTTGTTGCAGCAAGAAAATTGCCTGCGCTTTATTCAATAAGCGAAATAAACTTGCTAGACTTTTTAAGTGAAGATTTTCTTAAAAAACATCTTTATTGGATTGAAGGTGTAGATAAAGAAATTTTTGAAGAGATAAGAAATAAAGCAAAAAAGGTAAGAAAAGGGAAAAGACTTTTCTACAAAATTGATGACTTTGAAATAAGGTCAGATTATCTAAGAAAATTGGAGAAGGAGGGAAAAATAAATGCTTGGATAGTGAAGAAACTTGGTTTAGAAGATTTTGTAAGGAAAGGAAAATTAATTTCTTACAATAGAGGGAAGAAAATAGAACTGAAGTTGAAGATAAATGATTTAGAAGGATTTGGTTTTATTTTAGGTTGGTATATTGCAGAAGGAAGCATTAATACAAGAAAGATACTCTTCGATCTCGGTAAAAATGAAGAAAGTGTTGCAAGAGAATTGAAAAAGAAAATAAAGAATATATTTGGATTGGATGTAAGCATTAGAAAAGAATCATCTAAAATCAGATTGTCAACTTCATCTACCGCCTTGATACATTCTTTAAGAAAAATGGGAGTTAAAAGTGGCGCGAGAAATAAGGAAATCCCATGGATCATTTTCAACTTCCCAAGAAACGCACAACTATCTTTTATCAAATCTCTTTTAATGGGAGATGCCCACTTATCTTCTAATAAAAACAACATTATTTTTACAACATCTAGCAAGAAATTGGCATTTCAATTCCATTACTTACTTTTAATGAATGAAATTTATTCTTCCTTTTCTTCCTTCTTCTCAAAGGGCGGAAAATTGAAAACTTTCAAAAAAGAAAGATATAAGAATTACAGACTTTACATCTTTGGTAAAGATATGAATAAACTCTTTGCTATACCAAAGGACACTCACTCATTAATAGTCGATAGATTGCCAACATTCTTGCTTGAGGATTTTGGCAATAATTGGATTAAAAGATACGAAAGAATTAATAGAGAAGAATTTGAAAATTATATAAGAATTGGTTATACAAAAACAACTGAGAAATATCTCTCTTTACTAGAATCGCTTTCAAGCGGAGAACACATAAGTTTACAGAATAGCAGCTTTCTCATTAATAGGTTAGAGAATATGGGAATTATTGATGAGAATCTTAACCTAACATCGAGTGGTTTAAATGTCTATTCTCGTATAAAATTCCTTAAGAAGCTAGTCACTTCAGACTTATGTTTCCTGAAAATCAAAAAAATAAGAAGAATAAACTTAAAGAAAAAAGAGTATGTATATGATATCTCTGTTCCAGGAAAGGAGAATTTTGTTTGTGGGTTGGGAGTAGTTTGTCACAACAGCATTGGAACACAAGGTATAGGTATAAAGGGAGCAATTTTGTATGCTCAATTGACAGCAGGTAAGCCAGCAAAAATAATAACTTATTACAAAAACAAGAAGCATGAGTTTGAATTAATGATTGATGTTTTGAGAAACGAACCGAAAATAATTTCTCATAAGGTTGAAAATTTGGAAAAAGATTTGCATGGAATTTCCATTGAATTGATTGTTGAAGGTAGATACATAGAAAAAGGACAATCAATACCAACTTATTTGAGATATCTTTGGCTAGCAAATCCTTATCTTGAGATAACATATGATGGCCCAGAAAATGGTTTTAAATTAGAACCAGTTGTTAATGAGCTGCCACCTTCTCCAAAAGAAATAAAGCCACATCCTTATGGAGTCGAGCTTGGAAAATTCAAAAGAATGTTGCATTTAACAAATGCAAGGACTGTTTCTGGTTTTCTATCATCAGAATTTTCTAGAGTTAGTTCTCAAACTGCTGAGAAAATTTGCAAGTTAGCGAAGGTAGATTCAAAGAAAAATCCAAAAGAAGTTACTGATGAAGAAGCTGAGAGGTTACACAAGGCGATGCAAACTGTAAAATTGATGGCCCCGCCAACAGATTGTCTTTCTCCATTAAAAGAAGATTTTCTTGTTGAAGCATTGAAAAAAGAATTTCAACCAGAGTTTGTTACTGCTGTTATAAGAAAGCCAACTGTATACAGAGGAAATCCATTTCAAGTTCAAGTTGCCTTGGCCTATGGAGGAAAAGTCGCCGAACTTCAGCAAAATCAACAAACAGCAATTTTATTGAGATTTGCCAATCATACTCCATTACTCTACAACCAATCTGATTGTGGTATAACAAGAGCTGTTGAGGAAGTTGATTGGAGAAATTATGGCTTAAGTCAACCTTCCGGAAGCTTGCCTCAAGCACCTTTAATAATTTTCGTTGATTTCCTATCCGTTTGGATACCTTACAAAAGTGAGGGTAAGCAAGCAATAGCAGAATATCCTGAAATAATAAAAGAAATAAAATTGGCTCTGCAAGAAGCTGGTAGAAGATTGGCAATTTACTTACATAAGAAAATACGTGGCGAGCAATTAAGAATGAGAGCAAACATTTTTGAAGCGTATTCAAATGTATTTAGTGAATTTGTTTCAGAGCTAACAGGAAAAGATGTTGAATATGTAAAGAAAAAAATATTGGAGCTCATAAGAAAAGGAGAATATAAAGAAGGAGAAGAAAAACAAATAAAAGAAGAAGTAGTTGAGGTGAAGTAGATGCAGCTTTATATTAAGCCAAAAAAGAAAGAAGAAGTTTTATCTACTCTCAAATCTCTTGGAGAAGGTCTGTTAAAAGACATAGAGCAAGGAAAAAATCCAAGTATTGATGTTCCAACCAGAACATTGAGAAACGTGAAGTTTGATGTAAAAGAAAGAAGACTTTATCTTGGTGGATACGTTTCGAGAAGATATTTGCTACACTTAGGTCAAATAAGAAGTTTTACCCAATTAGCTGGAGTTGCCGCTCTTGCTAAAAAGTTGATAGAAGAAAACAAACATGTGAGTCTGAGAGAAACATTTTACATTTTAAAAAGAACAATTCCTGGCTTGAATAAGAATATTGTGGATGAGCAAGAGGAGTCTAATAGAGCTGTTGAAGAATTGGAGTTAGTCATAAATGCTTTGAGAGAACAATTGCATATAAATGCTAACAAATTAGGTGCTGTTGCAGGTAATGTTGTTATTAGAGATAGAGGAGACCTTATTGATTGGTCAAAACTGGGTTCGGGAGGATGGTCAGTTCCAAGTAATGTAGAAGACATAGAATTTGTTAAGGTCGATGCAAAGTTCATTCTTTATGTAGAAAAAGCCGCAGTATGGGAGAGATTGCATGAAGATAAAGTTTGGAAAAAACTAAATTGTATAATCGTTGCTTCTCAAGGTCAAGCAACAAGAGGAATAAGAAGACTGCTACAAAGATTGAATTATGAACATGGCCTACCAATTTATGTTTTAACAGATGCAGACCCATGGGGAGTTTATATTTATTCAGTTATAAAATTCGGTTCTATTGCCTTAGCTCATGTAAGCGATAGACTTGCTGTTCCATCTGCAAAGTTCTTAGGGTTGAAACCAAGTGATGTTAAAAAGTATGGCCTAGAAAAGCATCTAATAAAATTGAAAGAAATAGACATAAAGAGATTGAAAGAAGTTAGAAATTATGATTGGTTTAAGGATAATAAGGAATGGCAAAAAGAGTTTGATTTGATGGAGAAAATGGGAGCAAAAGCAGAATTAGAAGCTTTGGCTGCAAGAGGAATAACATTCATAAGCGAGAAATATCTCCCAGAGAAAATAAAAGAGCAAGATTGGCTAGACTAGAAATTATTTAAAGTGTGAAATTAATTTGGGTTTATGGATTTGCTTTTGTTTAGTAAGAGAGAAAACAGTAAGAAATTGGAGGAGAAATTGAAAAAAGATGATTTAGTTTCTGGCGCTTCAATAAAAGTTAGAGATGCAATTATTGTTAACAAAGATGGTGTATATTTTTATCTTGAAGGTACAGAAGATAAAATAAAGAAAGCAAAAGAATTGGCAAAAGATCTTGCCGAGGAAGTTTTAGGAGAGGAAAAAGAAAAGGTTGTTAAAATTCTCAAGGAGGAAGAAGAAAGAGCAATAGAAGGTTTTGGAGCAATTTTAGGTTAAAGTCGATACTTTATTTTTTCTGGAGAAAAACTGTCCTTTATTTTTTCCATTACTGTTTGTGGCTCGGTTCCAATTTCTACCTCTGGCATTTTTATTCCATATTCGCTAGCTGAGTAAAGCTTAATATAGTCATCTTTATATCCTTCAATTAACTCATATTCGTATTCATTCTCATTCTCTTTCTCATCTTCTTGGGGAGATAAATTGTAAACTGGATTAGTCCAGGCATCTGTTTCCGATTGTTGGCCCATCTAAGTTTTCACCTCTATTTATCAACTTATATTTATGCTTTCTTATTTAAAATTTTTATTGGTATGCAAAAACGACTTATAAAAATCAAACAAAAATTTAATAAATGCGCCAGTAGTCTAGCCTGGTTAGGACACGAGCTTGCCAAGCTCGGAGCCCGGGTTCAAATCCCGGCTGGCGCAAATATGGTTATTAGGGAAAGCATTTCAAAAAACTTTATGAGGAACATAAGTCTAGTTCAGATTACTTTTCTTATTTTATTGCTTGCTTTGTTTCTTTTATTTAAGCTTTTCGGGCTATACTCAAATACAAAAATTTCCTCAAACATTATACTTTTTTCATCAGGTTTAACAATTATTTTCCTAGTAGCTATTGTAGCGCTTTACGTTTTAATTAGAGAGAATAGAGAAAGAGATATGATTAAAGAGTTGTATAATTTGCCAAAAGAGTTTGTTAGCAAGTTAAAAGAGATATACCAAATTCTTGATGAATGTGAAAGAAGAAGTTATAATCCTTCAAAAACGCTATCCAAAGTACTGCCTTATGTGATAGAGGTAGTTAAAAAATACAAGAATGAATTACACAAGATTCCCCACCATATCTCTTTGTCTTTTTACGAAATTTATACATCTACCATGGGAAAGCATGGACATTATAACGATAAAAGAAAAGAGAAAAATTTGAATGATTTAAAAAGAGGTATAGGTAAACTAATCTCATATTTAGAAAAATAAGGGCAAATGTATCAGAATTATCTTTAAATTATATCGCTTATCTTCTCTTCAATATTTAATTTTTAAATCTTCAAACCAAAATTAAAGCTTATGGTAAAAAGAACAGGTCCAACAAATCCAATGTTGAAAAAGCTAATAGAAGAGCTTAAGAAGAAATCTTTAGAAGAGAAAGTAAAAATTTGGAAGAGAGTAGCAGAAATTCTTGAAAGACCTACTAGAAGAAGAGCTGAAATAAATCTGAAACATATAGAAAGAGAGGCAAAAGAGGGAGAAACTATTGTTGTGCCTGGTGTGGTTTTAAGTGAAGGAGAATTGACAAAGAAACTCACTATAGCCGCTTGGAGATTTTCCGCTAAGGCTAGGCAAAAAATTGAAAAAGCTGGAGGAAGAGCTATTTCTATTGAAGAATTAATTAAAGAAAATCCAAAAGGAAGTAATGTTAGAATAATGGTGTGAGTATGAAGATATATGATGCTACAAATCAAATTGTTGGAAGATTAGCAACTTATGTGGCAAAAGATTTGTTGAAGGGAGAACAAGTTGTAATTGTTAATGCTGAAAAGGCTGTGCTATCTGGGGATCCAAAAACTAAATTCAAAGAATATAAGCAAAAAATTGATAGAGGAGACCCAAAGAAAGGTCCATTTTATCCAAAATATCCTGACTTGATGCTAAGAAGAATTATCAGAGGAATGTTGCCTTGGCATAAGGATAAGGGAAGAAAAGCTTATAGAAGACTTAAAGTTTATATTGGCGAACCAGAAGAATTTAAGAATAAGGAGAAAATTAGAATAGAAGAAGCAGATGCAAGTAAGCTGAAATGTAAGTATATTACACTTGGAGATTTGTCGATAATGTTGGGAGCTGAGAAAAGATGGTGAAGAAAGAAAAAACGATATTGGAAGTTGGAAAAAGAAGACTTGCAATAGCTAGAGCCGTTATTAAAGAAGGAACAGGTAAAGTTTTCATTAATTCTAAACCTTTAGACCTTTGGGGAACTGATGTTTTGAGACTTTGGATTAAAGAGCCTTTGATTTTAGCCGGAGATTTAGCTAAAGCTGTTGATATTCATGTTAATGTTAGAAGTGGAGGAATTGTTGGACAAGCTGAAGCTGTTAGACAGGCAATTGCTAAAGCATTAGTTAGATATTCAAAAGACAAGAAGCTCAAGCAAAAGTTTTTAGAGTATGATAGAAATCTTTTGGTTTATGATCCAAGAAGAAATGAGCCGCATCATGCAAGTGGAAAAGGAGCGAGTAAACGCGGAAGTAGGAGGCATCGTCAAAGGAGTAAGAGATGATTTTTTATTCATTTTTCCAGATATTTCTTTATAATTTTAGGTTAGAGATTGGAACAAAATTCGGGAAAATTTTGTTTCTTTTCTCTTTTTGCAAAGAGATAATGGGTGTATATACGGAAAAGCTTTTAAATATACAATATATAATTATATATAGATATTGATTGGTATGAAGCTGTTTGAAGTAATTAATGGTACATTGCTGGGTGATGCATCTATATGTGTTCATTTAAATAAATACTATCATTACTCTTTGACCTCAAAAAGTAGGGAATTTCTTGAATGGGTTTCAAAAATTTTTAGTAGTTTTGGAATTCCTACTTACATAACTTTGAACAACAAAATAACCAATGTTTATTCACTTGGCTTCTACATAAACGCAAGAGGAATTAGTGAGCTTATGAAATTGAGAGAAAAGTGGTATACGAAGATTAATGGAAAGACAATAAAGATTGTTCCTAAAGATTTAGAATTAACACCAACTACCTTACTTTTCTGGTATTTAGGAGATGGAAGTTTGGTGAGAAGGAGAAATGATAACATACATGTTCCTACCATAGTACTTGCTACGAATGGATTCTTAAAGGAAGATGTGGAGTTTCTGCAAAAGAAATTGAAGGAATTGGGTTTGAATTTTTACATTGTAAAAAATACCTCAATGACAGGCTTCAGAAAAGAAAGAACTACAAACTATTTATTATTTTCATGTGTTCAAGATGGTACTCCTTTTCTTTTCTTCAAACTAATAGGTCTTGAATGTCCAAAAGAAATAGCAAATTTTATAACAGGAAGAAAGGGAAAGTTTCATGAATCACACTTCTTCAAATACAAATGGCCAACAAAAGAAGATTGGATAAAAATACTATCAAACGTAAAAGAAGTTGGCACAACTCTGAGAAAGAGAAGACTGGAATTAGGATTGTCTCAAAATCAATTGGCAAGAATAGTTGGGATTAGAAGAGAAAACATTAGAGACGTTGAATTAATGAAAAGATGTTTTAGCGTTAATAATTTCAGAAAAATTTTAGAAGCTTTGGATTTGAGTGTAGAAGAAATTTTAAAGTCTATGTGAGCTATTTTATTTTTGCTACGTATTCTATTTATGAGAAAGTTTGCAATTTCTCATTTCGACGAGAAAGAAGCTAATGTAATATTTTTTGGTGTAAATTATACAAAAGATTCAAAAGAAATTCTCGAAAAAATAAGAGATGCTAGTTATTTTGTTGAGCCTTTTGATTTCTATGGAAACAACTTATTAGAAAAAGTCAGATTGTTTGACGCCGGAGATCTAAAAATCAGAAATTTTGAGGAAATTACTCAAAAGTTCATCGAAATTAGAAAAGAAAACAAAGTTCCATTCATGATTTCACGAGGTCATTTACCAACTTTTTATGCGACCAAAAATTTGAAAAAAGAAAAGTTAATCGTTTTTGATGCTCATGCCGATTGTAAGAATGAATACATAGATGAGATAATTGCTTTTGATGTAGATAAGAACAAAGATGAAAAGATGTTTAATGGTTCTACTTGGTTAAGAAGACTTTTAGAAAATTCAAATATTGAAGTTTTGTTGATTGGCTTGAGATCTTTTGATGAAGAAGAAATAAACTTTCTAAAAAATAGAGGAGCAAAATTTTTCATTTCATTGGATATTATCAGAAATAAAGTTGGGGTTTTAGAAGAAATAGTCAGATTCACAAAAGATTCAGAAGTATATATCTCTCTAGATTTAGATGTGTTTGATCCATCAATACTCCCAGCAACAGATTATCCAGAGCCAGGAGGCTTAAGTTATTTTGATTTTGTAGATATTATTGAGTCAATCAAAGGTAAGTTGATTGGCGCGGATGTTTGTTGTCTTAAGCCAATTGAAGACAATTTGATAAGTGAATTTTTGGCCGTTAAATCAGTTTTCCACATTTTATCAAAAGTCTAAATTCCCAACCTCTTTCTCAATTCTTTGCTCATTCTTTCTGGAGTCCAGGGTGGATCAAAAGTTAGATTTATTTCAACATTCTCAAATCCAGCTTCCTTAAGCTTAGATTCAACTTCTTCGATTAGAAACCCGCCAAGAGGACAACCTATACTTGTAAGCGTCATCAAAACCTTCACTTTATTTCCATCGATTGTCAAATCATATATCAATCCTAAATCAACTATATTTGCTCCTATTTCTGGGTCAACGACTTCTTTTAATGCTTCTAGCGCCTTTTCCTTTAAATTTTGACTATTTTTATTAGAACTTTTTATTTTGCTTTTGGTGTTGGCCATAACAATTAAAGATTTTTAAATTTAAGTAATAATAATTCTATTGCTTAGGAGGTGGAAAGTATACTATTTCCAGTTAGATGCTTCACGTGCGGAAAAGTTATAGGACATTTATGGGAAGAATATAAGAAGAGAGTTGAAAATGGAGAAGATCCTGCAAAAGTTTTAGATGAGCTTGGTGTTAAAAGATATTGTTGTAGAAGAATGTTCTTAGGGCATGTAGATATATTTAAGAAAGTTGCTCAGTTTAAACCATAGGCGATTGATATGGAGTGGCCAGAAGATAGATTAACAAGATTTGAGGTTGCTAGAATAATAAGTGCAAGGGCTTTGCAAATAGCTTTGGGTGCACCAGTTTTGGTTAAAAGTGATAAAACTGATTCAATTGAACTCGCTAAAGAGGAATTCAGAAATAAAATGGTTCCAGTTACAATAAGAAGAACTCTTCCAAATGGTGAAATAAGATTAGTAGCAATAAAGAAAGCTGTAGAAAACTGGTTAAAGGAACATCCTGGAGAGCCATAAATTTTACATAAATTCTGGTACTTCTATTCCAAGCAAATTTAGTCCAAGTGATAACACTTTTTCTGTTGTTTCTACAAGCGTTAATCTGAAGTTTCTAGTATCCTTATCTTCTTCCTTCATTACTGGAACCTTTTCGTAGAAATTGTTGAAAATTGTAGCCAACTCATAAAGATAGTTTGCTAAATAGTATGGTTTCATTTCTTTGACGATTTTTTCTATTAAGTATGGAAATTCTCCTATCTTTTTTATTAGAGCAGCTTCATCTTCAGTAAGCTTTCTAGGAGTGAAGTTTCTCTCAAACTTTCCTGCTTTTTTTAGAATTCCTTTACATCTTGTGCAAGCATATTGAATATATGGCCCAGTGTTCCCCTCTAATCTCAACATCCTTTCCCACTCAAAGATAATTTGATCCTCTGGCTGAATTTTCAGTATAGAGTACTTCAAAGCACCTATTGCTATTTTCTTCGCAACTGTCGCAATCTTGCGCTTACTTTTTTTCGGATTTCTTTTTTCTACCTCTTCTCTTGCTTTTTTCTCTAACATATTAATAACTTCGTCTAAAAGCACGGCCTTTCCTTCCCTTGATGACATCTTTCCTTCTGGTAAATTAACATGCTCAAAAGCGCAGTGATAACAATTTTTTGCCCAATCATAACCAAGCAATTCTAAAAACTTGAAAAGTTGTTTGAAGTATAAAGATTGTTGTGTTGAAACTACCCATATTGACTTATCTAGCTTATATTTTTCAAATTTGTGTACAGTTAGACCCAAATCGCTTGTAAAGTATAATCCAGTTCCATCAGATCTTAAAATAACACAATTTGGCAAACCATGGTCTTCCAATTTTGCAATTATTGTTCCCTCTTCACTTTTGAATGCCAAATTCTTTGCCAAAGCTTGATATACCAATTCTTTGCCAAACTCTCTATGTTCGTGCTCATAAAACCAAACATCAAACTTTATCTTAAGTTTTTTATAAGTTTCCTTAAATCCTTTCACGCACCATTTTATGATCTTATTCCAAACTTTAACTATTTCTCTATCTTTTTCTATTTCATACTTCTTCAGAGTTTCTCTTGCTTTTTCTTCTAGGCTTGGATCTTTTTTTGCCTCTTCATGAAATCTGACATAAATTTCCCAAAGCCAGTAATCTGGTTTTTTATCTGGTCTTTTTCCATTATACCAAAGAAGATATGCGGTTACTAACTTTGCAACTTGAAATCCAGTATCATTCATCAAGTTCGCTCTTATTACATCAAAATTTGAAAACTCATATATTCTTGAAAGAGAATCTCCTATGAATGTTCCTCTCCCATGACCTATGTGCATAGAATGGACAGGATTTGGTTGAGAAAATTCTATCATAACCCTTTGCTTTTTTCCCAAATCAAGTTTTTTCAGATTTAACATTTTCTCTAAAATTTCAGCTGAAACCTTTTCCCAATAAATGAAAAAATTCACATATCCATTTACTGCTTCAACTTTCAGAAGAAATGGATACCTATCTACCGGAATTCTTTTTGTTATATCTTTTGCTAACTCTATTGGATTAGCATTCATTTTCTTAGCTAAATTGAAGCAAGGAAAAGAATAGTCACCAAGTTCTTTTTTTGGTGGCTCTTCAATTTCTTTTTCGCTAACTTCATATCCAAGGGATTTTAAGATTTCTACAATCTTGTTTTTCATAAATTATCTTAAGCTTTTATCTTTTTAATTTAATTAAAATTATGTCGAAGAAAGAGAAAACTTACTTGCCTCTTGGTATAGGTGGATTAATAAGATATGGAGAAGAGGAAGATAGCAAAATTAAGATAAAGCCAGAACAATTGGTTTACATATTAGTTGGCATAGGAGTTTCTTTAATTATCCTTAAATTCTTATTCCACTGAAAAAGAAAGCTTCCAACCTTCTATTGTTTCTTCTAATTTCACTATCTTTAGCGCTTTTATTTTCACATCAATATTTTCATAAGTTTTTCCTTTTAGAGAGCATTTCAGTATCCATTTTTTACCAGGAACGATTTCAATTTCTAATTCTTCGAAAATTGCTTTTTTCTTTTGGTAATAATCGATTATTTTTTTAGAAAATCTTTCTATCGCTTCTTCCATATTCTTTCCTTTTACTTCAAACTTTGTTGAAAAATTTTCAGAGTTTCCAGAGAATTTAATATTATCATTTATTTTTGATATCAGATTGTTTAGAAGCTCTTTCAAAGTTTTGCCCTCAACTTCCATAAGACTTATTGATTTTTTGATTTAAATGATGTATAAGTATGAATAAAAATGCCCAGTTTTGAATTTTTTTACCAATTTTAGATTTTTAAACTCATGAGACGCAGAAACAACTCTAGTACCTCTTTTTAATTCTTTTTTTAGCTTTGGTTCAAGTTTTTGGTTAACCTTCTTTGAGAGATAAGCAAATACTACTGTAGCGTTTTTTAAACTTTCCTTAAAGAAATTTCCATTTATTATCTTAACTTTGTCTTCAAGCCCTTCTTTTTTTATTTTCCATTCAGCAATTTTACATAAAATCCAACTTTTTTCAATTCCTATAGCTCTTGCTCCAAATTCTTTTGCAGCAATAATTAATACTCTTCCATCTCCAGAACCTAAATCGAAAACTAAATCCTTTTTGTTAACTTTTGCCGCTTTCAAAATTTTTCTTATCGTATTTTTTGGAAGAGGAACAAATATAGCTTCTCCTCTTATTAAATCGAACCAAGCCTTGAGTAAGATTATTGTCAATATCGCCAAAAATATTTGCGATATCATTGTAATTTTTATCCTATAAACTCAAAAAACAATTTTTCAAATGAGTGAATCAAGCGAAGTTCAGGTTTCAGAAGAAAATTTATTGAAGGTTATAATTGAGAAGGAAAGTTGGGAAGAGATAATATACTACATTGTTAACATCGAAAAAATCGATCCTTGGAATGTTGAGATTGTAAAGCTTTGCGACGGTTTTATAAATTTCTTGAAAAAGGCTAAAGAACTAGATTTCAGAATTCCTGCAAAAGTTGTTTTTATTGCTTCAATTTTGCTTAGAATGAAGGCAGAATATCTAATGATGAAGGAAGAAGAAAAGATGGAAGAAAAAGAAGAGGAGATACCAGAATTTCTTGATGTTAAGCCAGAAATGTTAAAGCTTTCGTATCCTATAAAAAGGATACCAAGAAGACAGATAACTTTAGAGGAGCTTATAATTGCTTTGAAAAGAGCAATGGAGATCGAGCAAAAGAAAAAGGCTAGAAGAAACATATTATCGCAAAGATTACAAAAAGAAATAAATTTGGAGGAAGAGGATATAGAGACAAGAATTCAAAAAGTTTTGCAAAAAATAGAAGATCTTTATTTCAAAAAGAGTAAAGTAGAGTTTAGGGATATAGTCGAAAAATGGGAAAGAAGTGAGATAGTCAAAAACTTTTTGCCCATACTTCACTTAGAAAAAAATAAAGAAATTAAAACAGAGCAACCGGATTTTTTCAAAGAGATTTGGATATATTTAAACAAAAAGCAAGAGAGTTGAAAATTTTATTTGTAAGATTAAAAATTCTCTATTGCGGGGGTCGCCTAGCCTGGCCAATGGCGCCAGCTTGAGGTGCTGGTGGGTTAGTCCCTTCGTGGGTTCAAATCCCACCCCCCGCATTTTTTAGAAATAAATTCATAGGTAAAATCCTATTCCATCAACTTTAACCTTATTCCCCTCTTTCACAAATCTCACATTAAGAAGCCTTTCACAAGTTATCATGTTTGTGTTTACATGATCTGTAAACTCCTCAATTGTAAATTCTGAGGTTCCTTTTGCCAATGCAGCAAAGATTAATATCTGATCTGCCATAAATTTATCTAAACAAGCATTGCTTTCAATACTTTTTTTCAATTCTATTCCAACTTCCCTTCCAATATCTTCCGCTCTTTTACCCTTTTCACCTAAGCCATCTTTACCAAGAACACAATTTTCATATTCGGCTATTGCTAGCAAAGATGTTCCAATACTTAAAGTATCTACATACTGATAGCTTCCGCTTATTTTTTCCAAAACCGATTCTAAACCAGAGAGTTGTCTTTCAGCAACTTTTGCCTTTTGAAGTTCTTTACTAGCGATACTAAAAGCAGAGATTTCCTTCAATTCTCCTCTTTCCACAAATCTAACAGAATTTAAATTTTTTACACCACCAACTTCTACATTTACTTTTCCCCCACCCTTAGGATAAAATCCATACCTTTCCACATTAATCTTAAGACTTACTCCAAATTTTTCAAGGTAGTAAGCAAAAACCTTTTTGTAATAATTTATCGTTGGTGAACCTGGAACATCAGTTCCTCCAAAAATTGTTAGAGAAACTTTTTTATTAGAGAATATCAAAATTGGTAATATTGTTTGTAATAGGAGAGTTATGCTGCCAGCTGTTTTTATATCAATTATTATTCTGTCAGGAATATCCAATCTTTTTGGTATGAAGGTTATTTCAGTAGAACCGATTTTTGCATTTTTGACTTCAGCATGACAAAGTTTTGCGGCTTCTAGAACTCCAGTTAAATGCTGAGGTCTTAAACCAGGATTAGGTCGGTTTATTCTTATGTTAAAGATTCTTATTGGTTGTAAGGTTAAAGCAGATAAAGCAATTGCTGTTCTTAAAACTTGTCCGTAACCTATAGCCCCATCTAATTCAATCATAACTTATATTCCACTCAAAATTGATAAAAATATCCAAAGAGCAAAAAGCATGAGCAAGAAAAGAGAAGAATCGATTCCAATCTCCCTCTTTCTTACAAGCATGAGAATTATTGAGATTAAAGAGGTGAAAAGAAAGAAATAAAGTAATAGAAATTGATTGATATTAGAAATTTTTATTGGCGTTATAATAGAAGTTGCTCCTAAGACAAACATCGTATCAAAAATTAAAGTTCCATATAGTGTTCCAACAACAATATCATAGTTCCTTCTTTTTGCGGCAGGTAAGCACGTAAAGAGCTCTGGAGAGCTTGTAAAAATGGAAATAATTAGAGACCCTATTATAAGCATTGAAATGTTTGTAGCTTCAGCAATCTTTTTTGCTGATAGATTAATTACAAAAGAAAGAAAAGAAATAGCTACTAATAATATTCCTAAATTTAATCTATTTCTAATTTTTTCCTCTCTTGTGTGAAATCTATATCTTTTTTTCCTCTCTTGTAGAAGATATGTTGAAAGAATTACAAAAGAGATAACAAGAAACATTCCATAAGTTCTTGGAACCGATTTCATCAATAGAATTGGGAATAATGCCAATAGTGTGATTATAGAGAGCAATTTAATTTTCCTAAAATTTTCATCGTCTATTTTAATGCCATACCATATTCCAACTATTGGTAGTATTAGGAGGAGATCGTAAAGAACATTCCCAACTGATACTCCTGCTGAAATTTCTTGATTGCCAACTAATGTCGAACTAATAGAAATTGATAATTCTGGTAGGGAAGTCGCAACAGCCAGAAAAATAAAACCTACAGCTAAATGAGTTATTCCAGAATATTCGGCAAATTTTACAAGTTCTTCTTCAGTTTTCTCACCGACTTTATAAAGTAGATAAAGCGAAACTAATAGCAAGATTATCCAAACTATCATAAATTCATTGCTTTTTCTTCTCTAAATCTTTTAGCAAAAGTTTACATGCTTTTATATGTGAACACTCTCTTTGTTTTACCGAGAAATACTTACAATCACATTTAAATTCGTTCTTTTCTTTATCAAAAATAACAGAATGAACTTCTCTACTATAAACTGTAAAATAAATCCTTTTTTCGCTTTCAAAATCTAATCTAACTCTTCCCTCTCTAAAAAGTTTCCTTGCTTTCTTTTCTATTTCCTTTAGAGCCATAAATCTTCTGCCTTTTTAGTTCTATCATTCCAAACTTTTTTATCTTCTTCCTTATCTGCCTCTATTAACAAAAGTCTTCCATCTTTTAAAGGAATAACAAAATAACTGTAAACATTTCCTTCATCATCCTTCAGAAAGATTCTACTTTTACCATTTTCTACTTTTTCAAAAGTTTTTGGATCTCTATAATCATACCAGACAAATTTTCCCCTTGCTATAAGGTTTCTAACTTCTATGTTTCCCTTTTTCGTTTTTGTTAAAACTTCCTCTGGAAACATATTTGAGATTTTGTCTTTCATCTTTATTTATTTAAAAAGTCAATCATCATTGTATGGAAGTAGGAGCTGTAATATCATTAGAAGGCCCATCAACAAGCCAATTCTGGTTTGTTGTGAAGAAAGGAGTAGAAGTAAAAAAGCATCAATACGTTCAATTACAAACAAAAGAAGGTTTGTTGGTTGGGAGAATTGAGGAATTAGAAAAAGCAAACAAATATTTTTCAAACCCAGAAACAGTTAGCGAGTTTGAAAATTATGGGAGAAATTTAAATGAACAATTTCCTGTAGATAGATGGGAATATTTGATAGCAAAAGTTAGGCCTCTTGGAGTTTTTGTTGATGGTGAAGAAAAAAGGGTAACAATACCTCCATCTCCTTCAACAAAAGTTTATCTTGCTGAAAATGATGTTTTGAAAAGAGTTTTTGGTTTTGATGATAATGGCTTAAGCGTTGGTATTGTTGAGCATCATAATTTAGAGGCAAAGTTAAACATAACAAGATTGTTTAAAAAACATTTAGCAATATTAGGAATTTCTGGTAGCGGAAAATCTCATCTTAGCAATGTTTTGATAGAAGAATTGCTTTCTAGAGAAGATTCTCCAGCAGTTATAGTTATTGATCCTCACGGAGAATACACAGTTTTTTCCCAAGATGAAAGATTCTCTCATAAAACAAAAGTTTGGAACAAAGATAACATAAGTTTTGCAACGTACAAGATTTCATCTAATTCCTTTGCAGAATTAATTCCAGAAATGTCTGCAGCTCAAAGAAGAGATTTGGCTAAAATAATCGACAAACTTAGAGAGAAAAAGAAAGTTTATGATTTGAATGATTTGATTAAAGAAGTAGAAAATTATGACATAAAGCAAAACGTAAAAGATGCCTTAGTTTCTTGGTTAGAAGACTTAAACTCGAGTGGATTATTTTCTAATGTTGATAAACCATCTCTACAGGAGCTAGCAAGAGTTTCTGGATTAAGTGTTATAGACTTGTCATCTTTCGTTCATTTAAAAGAAAAACAAATTGTTGTAACGAGAATAGCGAGAAGTTTGTTCGAGGCAAGAAGAGCGAAGATGATACCACCTTTTATAATTGTAATCGAGGAAGCACATCAATTTGCTCCAGAAAGAGAGGAAGTTAGTATGGCAATTTCTAGAGGTGTTATAGAACAAATAGCCAGAGAAGGTAGAAAGTTTTTTGCTAGTTTAGTTTTAATTAGCCAAAGGCCTATAAAACTATCGACAACAGCTTTAAGTCAATGCAACACTCATATTATTTTAAGAATAACTAATCCGTACGATTTGCAGCATATAGAGGAAAGTAGTGAGGGCATAACAAGTGAGATATCAAAGGCAATATCAGGTTTAAAGGTTGGCGAGGCTTTCATAGTTGGTGAAGCTGTCAACTTTCCTGTTTTGATTAAAGTGAGAAGGAGAAGCGTTAAAGCTTCTAAAGATGTAACACTTGAAGAAGAAATAAAAGATTTCAAAGAAAAGAAACAAGAATACATAGATTTCTTCTTCTCATAAATCAAAAATTTTTTACCATATTTCAAATTTATATATCCCCCATCTCTAAAGCCTCTGTGGAGACGCTTATGCTTGCGATGATACAGAAGAACGGGATGGGGGTTAATTTTATTTTTTCTCTAAGTAATATTCTTAATGCATAAGAGAGATTTAATAAAAAGTTTTGACACCTTTGTTTTCGATTTAGACGGAACATTCTGGTGGTATCCTAAGCTAGTTGATGGAGCCAAAGAAATTTATGAAAAACTTATTGAGCATGGCAAGAGGGTTATATTTGTTTCTAACTTCACTTATTTAGATAGAGAAGGTATTGTTGAAATTTTTAAGAAAAATGGAATTTTTGTGAGAAAAGAACAAATTATAACAAGTAGTTATGTAGCTGCTAAAGTTTTAAAAGGCCATATAGTTTTTCCAATTGGAAGAGGTTTAGAAGAAGAATTAAAGAAAAACGGAGTTAGAATTCGTAAAAATGAGGATGCAAATTTTGTTGTAGTAGGACATGATACTGACTTCAATTATAATAAAGCGAGTGTTGCACTAAAAATACTTTTGAAAGAAAATTCAAAGTTTTATACTACAGCTTACGGAAAACTCTGGATATTTAAAAGTGAAATAGTTCCAGGAACAGGTCTTATAACAGCTGGTCTAGAGTATTGCTCTGGTAAAAGGGCTATAATGCTAGGAAAGCCCTCGGATTTCATGCTAAAAGAGGTTAGGAAGGTTGTAGAAGGCAAAGTTATTTATTTTGGAGATGAGAATAAAGCAGATATAGAATTTGCAAATAAAGCAGGATTTTTCTCGGTTTTTGTAAAAGAAGGAGTAGATAAAAAACCGGATAAAAAAATTAAACCAAATATGGTATTGAATTCTCTAAGAGATTTGTTGAGCTATCTATAGCGAAAAATTTAAAAATTTTAATACATAAATTACTAATCATAGGGGTGATAAAACTCGCAAAGTTTTACATCACAACACCAATTTATTATGTAAACGATAAGCCCCATTTAGGTCATTTTTATACAACTTTGGTTGCAGATATTCTTGCCAGATGGCATCGATTAAAAGGGGAAGATGTTTTCTTTTTGACTGGTACTGATGAAAACAGCCAAAAAAATGTTAAGGCTGCAGAAAAAGTGGGTAAAGACGTTAAGCAATATGTAGATGAGATGGCAGCTCAATGGAAAGAAACTTGGGAGAAACTCAATATAAGTTTTGACGATTTTATAAGGACAACAGAAGAAAGACACAAAAAAGCTGTTTATGAATTTTTCAAAAGAGTAATGGAAAAAGGAGATATTTACAAAGGAAAGTATGTTGGTTATTATTGTGTTGATTGTGAGGCATTTTTAACGAAAAGCGATTTAATAGATGGAAAATGTCCAATACATAAAAAAGAGCCAATTTTACTTGAAGAAGAAAATTGGTTTTTTGCAGCAAGTAAATACAAACAAGCTTTGTTGGATTATATAGAAAAACATCCAGATTTCATTCAACCAGAAGCAAGAAAGAACGAAGTGTTAAATTACATTAACACAGGCTTTGGTGATATAAGTATTTCAAGGCAATCTCAAAAATGGGGAATTCCTTTTCCAAACGATCCTTCTCAAGTTGTTTATGTTTGGTTCGATGCTTTAATAAATTATTTGAGTGGAATTGGTTTTGGTTATGATGAAGAAAAGTTTAAGAAATTTTGGCCGGCTGATGTTCACTTGGTTGGAAAAGATATAATAAAATTCCACTGTGCTATTTGGCCAGCCATGTTAATGTCAGCAGGTTTGCCGTTACCAAAACACGTTTACGCTCATGGCTTTTGGACTGTTAAAGGAGAAAAAATGAGTAAAAGTTTAGGTAATGTTATTGACCCTGTAAAATTAGCAGAAAAATATCCGCTTGATGCAATAAGATACTTTTTGATAAGACAAGTACCTTTCGGAGAAGATGGAGATTTCAGTGAAGAGGCTTTGGTTGAAAGATTGAACAATGAGTTAGCTGATGAATTAGGAAATTTAGTGAATAGAGTTTTAACTCTTGCAGAAAGATTTAGCGGAGAAATTAAAGGAAAGCCAGAATTAGAAAAAGAATTGAAGCTAGAGGAAATTGATAAGCATATGGAAAACTTTAGAGTTGATTTAGCTTTAACTGAAATATGGAATTTTGTAAAAGCTTGCAATAGATACATCAATGAAAAAGAAGTTTGGAAATTAGAAGGAGAAGAGCTATCAAATGCTCTTTACAATTTGCTTGAAAGTTTGAGAATTCTTTCAATTTTGCTTTATCCATTTTTGCCATATACAGCAGAGAAAATCAGAAAGATGTTGGGGATTAAAGAAAAACAAGGATTTAATGATTGTAAGTTTAGAGAGTTTAAGTGGAAGCCAAAGAAAGGAGAAATTCTTTTCAAGAAAATTAAAGCTCAGTAAAACATTAATACTAGTTTTGGCAATTGATTTAATGGCGATTCTTGAAATAAAAAATCTGAAAGTTAAAGTTGGAAATGGAATTGTTTTAGATGGAATTAGTCTTTCTTTGAAAAGAGGAGAGATTCATGTAGTATTTGGTCCAAATGGTTCAGGAAAAACAAGTTTAATTTCCTCAATTATTGGAATTCCATCTTACAAAATTATTGAAGGAAGGATAACCTTTGATGGAAAAGACATAACAAGATTACCAATTTACGAAAGAGCAAAACTTGGAATTTTTTGTGCATTTCAAAATCCACCATCCATTAGAGGTTTAAAGGTCAAAGATTTTATTAAACTTTTTACTGATGATGGAAAAAATGTTCTAGAATTTTCTGGCTTGAATAGCAATTTTTTGGAAAGGGAGGTTAACGTTGGTTTTTCTGGTGGAGAAAGAAAAAAATTTGAAGTTGCTCAAATTTTTGCACTCAAGCCAAAGCTTTTACTTTTAGATGAGATAGATAGTGGAGTTGATGTTGAAAGCTTAAAATTTATTGGCAAAAAACTAGCTGAGTATATCCAAAAAAATAAAATTTCTGTCTTAGTTGTGACGCATCATGGAGAAATACTTAACTATCTAAAACCTAAGATAGCTAGTGTTATGTTGAATGGAGAAATTGTTTGCAGTGGGGATTATAAAAAAATTTGGAAAACAATAAGAGAAAAGGGCTATGAGTGGTGTGAAAAATGCAAGTTGAGAAAGAAATAAAGAAAAATGTTAAAAAAGTTGGAATAGATTTAGACAAGCAAAGCCCTAAATATTTGCAATTAGATTACAATCCTTTGGTTCAATATTCTAACATCGAAGGTTTGGAGATATTGAATACGAGAGATGCTCTCAAAAAATATCCTTGGTTAAAATCGTATTTTTGGAAACTTGTGGATAAAGATAAAGACGAATACACAAGATATTCTTTTGCTAACGATTTCAATGGCTATTTCATTAGAGCTAGAAAGAATGTTAAGGTTCAAATTCCTATACAAGCTTGTTTGTATTTGAATACCAACGAGCTTATTCAAAATGTACACAATATAATTATTGCTGAAGAAGGAAGCGAAGTGAATATAATTACCGGTTGTACAGTGGCTAGACATACTGCAGGCAAACATATAGGAATTTCAGAGTTTTTCTTAAAGAAAAATTCTAAAGTAAACTTTACAATGATTCATGCTTGGAATGAAGATACTGAAGTTTTTCCTAGAACTGGAGCTTTTTTGGAGAAAAATTCCACTTTTGTTAGCAATTACATTCTTTTAACACCAACAAGAAAATTAGAAACATCACCAAAGGTCTTGGCTTCAAAAAACAGTAAAGCAATTTTAAAGAGTCTATTACTTGGGAGAAAAAATAGTTTTGTTGATGTGGGTGGTGAAATAATACTCAAAGGTTCTAATAGTAGCGGATTGATTGAAAGCAGAATAGTAGCTAGGGACAGCTCTAAAATAATATCTAGAGGTAAGATAGTGGCAGAGGGAGAGGATTCTAAAGGTCATATAGAATGTAGAGGTTTATTGGTTTCTGGAAAATCAGAAATAGATACTATTCCAGAGTTAATTTCGAAGAATAAAAGGAGTGAATTAACTCATGAAGCTTCTGTGGGTAAGATAAAAGATGAAGAACTTTGGTATTTAATGTCAAGAGGTTTGAATGAGAGTGAGGCAACAAATATGATAATTAGTGGATTTTTAAATCTAGAGTTTCTAGAGATTCCAGATGTTTTGAGAGTACAAATTAGAAAGATAATAGAAGAAACAAAAGAAAAAAGCTAAAAAAGAAAAAACTAATACACCCCGCAACCTCCTGTTGGACAGAATGCTATGAAAGAACCACCCGTGCTACAATTCCCTGTAATATCTATTCGAGTATTACTGCTCGTACATCCTTGCAACCCACTAACATCTGAATAGCCTGTTTGTCCAGCATTAATTGTGAGAGGCAATGTTGTTGCTGATGAGCTAGATGATGTACCACAGGAAACCACTATTCCTGTAACTGTAATACTCATATCACTTCTTAAGTTAGTGACATACACTCTAACTGCGCTGCTACTCGTTGTCGTAACGTTGGAAAAAATTTTTACATTTGCTGCGTGGCATGCGGCTGAACCCGATATGCTTGTTGTTTGTGTTCTTGTGAATGTTGTGAACCATACTGAAAGAATTGCTCCAACAGCTACTGTGAAACCAATTAAAAGAACTGTAGCCACAAAGGAGCTAATAGCTTTTTTCATGTTTTTTTCACCTAAATAGTATTTAAAAAGCTATTTAAAAAGCTTTATAAATCTATAGTTTCTAACTACATTAAAATACAAACACTAAAGATAAAAGAATTGATCCTTTGATTTATGAAGTAAAGGCGAAAAATTTTCTTTTCGTACATGTTCTTCTACAACCCTTCCAACAATCAGCCAATGATCCCCAAATTTTTCCATAAACTCCATTTTACACTCAAAGCTTATTGGAGATTCCTTTATTAAACTTGGCTTGACTATTTTCGATTTCTCTTTCTCGAGTTTGGTTAATTCAAACTTATCTTTATCCCTACCAGAAATACTTCCGCAAATTATTGCTTTTTCCTTCATCTCTTTACTACAAATATTGAGTGTAAACTCTCTTGTCTTCTTTATATTTTCAAATGTTAGCCTCTCTTCTGCTATTGCTAAAGCAACATATTTTGGATTAAAGCTTATTGGCATCAAGAAGCTGGTAGTCATTACATTTTCCTTACCATTTTCATCAGTACTAACTATTAAAGCCACTACTCTTGGAAAAATTTGCTCGCTAATTCTCATTAGATTAAATTTTCGCTTTTGATTTTATTTTTAACGGCTTGATAGACTTTATTTGCTATGGCTTCAGGTTCTCCCACTGTCGTAAAAAGTTCGTTTACATATTCCTCAACGAGCTTCTTAAGCCGATTGGTGATGGTGTATTTTTCTTCTTCTAGACGCTGTAAAACTATGCTATATATACCCAATTTCCATAATCTCCTGTAATCATAACAGCTCATTTTCACCAATTTTAAATTCTCCGAAAAACTTAAATCTACTTTTCAATTCAACTTATGAAGAAACTTCTATTTGTCTCAAAAAAATTTGAACCTGTAAAAATTACTAGGGTAGAGATTAATGCGTTTCTTCAAAAGAAGCTAAGAGAGTTTTTGCCAAAAATAAAGTCAAAAGAAATTGCTGGTTCTTCTCCACCAGAGGTTTTTGTTGGTAGAGTTGGTTATCCAAAAGTTTTTGTTGGTCCGATGGTCTCTCCTTTGGAAAATTCAGAAGATTTGCTTTATACTGAAAATTGGTTTGGAAAAAGTTTAGAAGAGATTTTTGCTATGAGATTTCAGGCTGTTAGAGGAAAAACTACAGCGAAAGTTTTTGACTTAAACAATAAAAATGTTCAAAAGTTACAAGAAGCTTTGCTTTCAAGGAAAAGTGTGGAAGCAGAGGTTAAGTTTAAAAATGTCCCAAAAGGTTTTAGAGTTTCATTAGATCATCAACCTTTTGGACCATCAGCCTTTATAGAAGATTTCAAGCTATATCCTTCTTCTACTGACTTCAAGTTAGAAAAAGTTTTTTACGATTTTGATTTTAGAGCAAATGAAGCAATTTTCTGGCTTTATCAAAATAAAACGCCAATCTCTAAAATTCAGCAAGCTTTGAGTATAGGAATGCTAGGAGTTAAAAGAAAGCTAGTTCCAACAAGATGGTCTATTACTGCTGTAGACGATACAATTGGAAAGTTCTTGTTAGAAAAAGTAAAAACATATCCACAAATAAACGAGTTTAGAGTTTACTACAAAGAGTACTTGGATAATAGATGGATTGTTCTCATGTTTCCAAGCTATTGGCAATATGAAAGTATAGAAGCATGGTATCCAGGAACAATAGTAGATTCTTTAGCAATTGGGGGAGATTATGAGGGTTATGAATTTAAGAAAGAGTACGCGAGCATTGGAGGTTGTTGGTATGCTGCTAGAGCGATGGTTGCTGAAAAGCTTTTTGAAGAGAGAAGACAAGCTGGAGTTTTGATTTTAAGAGAGATTCATCAAAATTATATTCCAGTTGGTGTATGGAATGTTAGAGAAACGATAAGAAACATGCTAAGAGAAAAGCCAGAAGTTTTTGACAGTTTAGAAAAATCCTTGCAATACATTTCTTCAAAGCTAGAAATTCCTATTGAAGTATGGATTAGAAATTCCAAAATATTGAGAAACTTCTACCATCAAAGCAATATAAAGCAGTTTCTAATTTCTTCAAAATAACTAATATAATAGGGGAGTTTCATAACTTTTCTAACAAGAAGAAGATTGTTCTTTTAGAGTATCTGCATCCTATTTTCACTTTACAGTTAAACCTGGCTATTCTAAAAATTTTTCAAAACATATTTAGTTTTACCTCGATAAAAGGGTAAAATTGAATACCAACTATAAACTCATTTAGTAAGTTTGTACAAATTTGTACGATACGAAGTTTAAATATTAGCTTGAAAATAAATTTAAATTCTATAGGTGCAAATCTTTTATTATCAAAAGGGCGGTAAGAATGACAAAAATTGCAGTAAAAGTAGGAGAGGAAGCGAATTATGAAGATAGCGATAGCTAGAACTAGGAATTCTAGAATTTCTTTGAAGCATGCAATTACAATTTGCAAGTTTTTGAAGGGTAAAAAGTTATCAAGGGCAAAAACTTTTCTTGAGAATGTATTAAAACAAAAAGAAAGCTATGACGGAAAATACTATACGAACGCTACAAAAGAATTTATTTCTCTTTTAAAACAAGCTGAAGCAAATGCAAAGAAAAAAGGTTTAAACATTGATAAACTTTTTATAAAAACAATCAAAGCAGATAAAGGAGAAACTATGTACTTGCCTAAGAAAGCAAAATATGTACCTAGAAGAGCCAAGACAACACACTTAACAGTTATATTGGAGGAGAGATGATGGCAGTAGAGAGAATTTTTGTTAGAGAGGGAATAAAGGAAGCAGATTTGCAAGAATACCTGAGGAAAAAGTTTGATTATGCTGGCTATAGCAGAGCTGAAATAGAAAGAACTCCAATCGGAACAAGAATAATAATCTATGCTTATAAGCCTGGATTGATTATTGGAAGGTCTGGTAGAAAAATTGATGAGCTTGTTGAGGAAATAAAACAAAAGTTTAAGATTGAAAATCCATTGATTGATGTTAGAGAAGTAACAAATCCATTTTTGGATGCAAATATTGTTGCTAGAAGAATTGCTAGAGCTATCGAAAGAGGAATCAATTACAAAAAAGTTGCTCTTTATTATCTCGATCAAATAATGAAAGCTGGAGCTATAGGAGCTTTAATCGTTATTTCTGGTAAAATAATGGGTAAAGAGAGGTCGAGAAGAGTTAAGTATAAAGATGGGTTTATTGCAACAAGTGGAGAATATGCAAGAAGACTTGTTGATAGAGCTCAGGCACAAGCGTTAATTAAATTTGGTATTGTTGGCGTTGAAGTAAGAATAATGAAAGAAATGCCAAAAGAGTTTATTTTTGAGAAGAAAATAGAAAAAGGTGAAAAGAGTGAGGAAGGAAAGGGAGTTTCTGAAGAAAATAAGGGAGGAACCACTGGAGCAATTGAAGAAAAGGCTCAATGATTTGAGGTTAGAGTTGATGAAAGAAAGGGGTTTTGTAGCTAG